>Ga0247727_10000605_pt1 | contig 87962 bp, 91 predicted proteins | sample WisWelCaveWW1625_FD_202498 | JGI IMG/M metagenome (GOLD analysis project Ga0247727, IMG submission 202498) | Biofilm microbial communities from Wishing Well Cave, Virginia, United States - WW16-25 | ecosystem: Environmental > Aquatic > Deep subsurface > Groundwater > Cave microbial mat | place... | reverse complement strand
AGCAGAAGGAGGCGGCCCGTGGGTGAGCGCCCCGACGACCTTCGCGCCGCGCTCGGCTCGGCCACGCCCCCCGCGGTGGACCGCGAGGCGGTGTTCGCGGGCGTGCAGCGACGTCTGCACTCGCACCGCCAGAACGTCGCGGTCGCGAAGATCCTCGCGGTCGGAGCGGTCGCGCTCTCTGCGGCCATCGGGCTGTCGGGCGGCGGGGCGGATCCGTCGCACGCGCCTGTGATCGCGCGGCAAGAGCCGTCGCGCGCGCCTGCCCTGCAAGACGAATGGCTCGCGGTCTCGCAGGCCCCCGGGACGTCGATGACGACGAGCCAGACCGAGCGCGGTGTTCGTATCGATCTGCGCGCCGGCGGAGTCGCGGCCGAAGTGCGGCCCGGATCGCAGCGCCGGCTGGAGGTCGAGACCCCGCACGCAGAGGTCCGCGTCACCGGGACGACCGTGGCGATCCTCGTGGACGGCCTTCGCACGCAGATCGGCGTCGGCGAAGGCAGCGTCGTGCTGGTCGTGCAAGGCGTGTCTCGAACACTGCGCGCCGGCGAGGCCGTGGTGGTGGAAGGCGACGACGTCCAGGGCCGCGACCTCGGTGCGGTCGGGGATCTGCTCGCGACGCTGCCCGGGAAGTGGCACGACCGGTACGTGCCGGCGCGTCCGACACCGGTGGTGCAGTCGCCGGCTGCGGGCGCCCAGCAGGCTGCAACCTCGTTCGCCGGCCGTGGCTGCGACGCCGCGGTGGACGCGGCCCGGACCGCGGAAGATGGGCACGCGCCCCGGACGATCCGGAAGTCGGCTCTCGAGCTGCTGACGCGCTGCGCGCCCGCGGAGCGGATCCGCTGGCTCGAAGCACTCGTGGCTCTCGCGCCCGATCACCCGGTCGCGTGGCTGGACCTCGGGCGCGCCCGCGAGCGCGGCGGGGACCGGACCGGGGCGGCCCTCGCCTACGGGAGGCACCTGCAGGTCGCGGGGGCCGGACCCCTGGCCGACGAGGGGGCCCTGGCGCTTTGCCGCGTCTCGTGGGATCGTAGGAACTGCCTGCAGCGGTTCCTCCGCGAACGGCCCGATTCGGACAGAAGGCAGGAGGCGGAGGAGCAGTTCCGGGCGCTAGAGAGGTAAGCGCTTTGGTTCGCCGGTTCGCCCTGGTTCCCGCGGCCCTCCTCCTGATCGGGTGGGTCGACGCGTCCATCGAGGTTCCGCTGGTCATCGCCGAAGGCGGTGAGGCGGAACTGGTGGCGATCGTCCCCGACGGCTCGGAGCTGGCCTGGGAGCTGGACGAGGACGGGCTGTTCGACGACGGCGACCAGCTCCGGCCGATCTTCGACGCGCGCGGCATCGACGGCCCGTACGAGGCGGTCGTCGGGCTCGAAGTCGTCTCCGAGGGAGAGGTCGCCTACCGCGTCGCGCGCATCCAGATCGCGAACGTCGCGCCGACGATCCTCTCGGAGCCTCCTGCCGTCGCGCGGCGCGGGTTCCGCTACGAGTACAAGGTGGAGATCGCGGACCCCGGCGTCGAGGACACGCAGGCGATGTTCGCGATCGCGGACGACGTCGCTCCGGAGGGCATGCTCATCACGGGAGACGGAAGGATCGAGTGGACGCCCGGAGGGGACGACCTCGGCGTGCACCTGATTCGCGTGCTCGTCTCCGACCGGGACGGCGGCGTCGCCGCGCAGAACTGGCTCCTCGAGGTCCTGGACAACGACGCGCCCTTTGCGCCGAACCCGCTCGAGCCCGAGTACGGGTGCTACCTGTCGCGCGAGCCCGTCCTGCGCGTGGGCAACACCAACGATCCCGACAGCGACCCGCTGACGTACTTCTTCGAGGTCGCCGAGAACACGGACTTCGAGGGCACGACCGTCGTGGCGAGCCCCCCGGTGCCCGAGGCCGCCGGGCCGTTCACGAGCTGGACCGTGTCGCGGGCCCTCGATCCGGGAGGCGTCTACTACTGGCGGGCCTGGACGACCGACGGAGCGCTGCGCAGCGTGATGACCGAAGGGTGGCTGTGCGTGCGCGAAGACGTGACCGACGACGACGGGCCTGAAGCTGTGCAGCCGCCGAACCTCCCGGAACCGACGGGACGGGACGTCCGATACGGCTGCTCGACGATGCCCGGACTCGCGGCGTCGCCGATTCTCTTCGCGCTCGCCGCGCTCGTACGGAGGCGTCGGTCGCGATAGCTTCGCGGGCCGATGAAGGCCCTGCGGCTCCTCGGCGGTCTTGTCGTCCTCGCCGGGATCGTCCTGTCCACGATGCGAGTCCTCTCGCACGAGCGGGGCGAGCTGGAAGAGCGAGTCGGACCCGTGACGCTCGAGCGCCTGCGCCGGACGGATCCGAACCGGACGGAGCAGACGGTCCGCGCGATCGAGGCGAACCTCCAGAAGGGCGAGCGATACCTCGTGGAGCTGTGCGCCCAGGGACGCCCCGACCCGGCGACCTGGGCGGGCGGGCTGGACGTCGTCTTCTGGATCCCCGCCGCCGAGAAGCTCGTGACGCGCACCGCGCTCGACGCCCCGCGGCTCGCAGCCGGCCGCGCGCATGCCGGCCGCACCTGCTGGACGGTCGCCGTCGGCGACGCGCCCGACGACGGGCGCTACGCGGTGGAACTGTTCTGGCCGGAGGCGGCGCCGCGGCCGGCGATCGATCGGACGCCGCTGTCGCTGCGGATCGCGGGGTATCGACTGCCGGACGGCAACGACCGAATCACTCTGGGCGTCATCGCCATCGGGATGCTCCTGCTGCTCGCGGGCTTCGCCGCGCCCGCGCCGAGCGGGCCGCCCCAAGGCACCGCGAGTCTCGCCGCCGTGGCGATCGGCGTGGTCCTCCTGGTCTTCGCCGTATTGGCCGCCGGCATCCTCGCGGGAGGCTCGTCCGGGATCTTGATCGGCGGCGCCGGCGCCGTGGTCGTCCAGATCGTGCTCGCCGTGACCCTCTCCGGACGCGGCGCATCCGTCACCAGCCGCCTCGCACTCCACCGGTCGGCGGCTGGGCGCCTGTGGATCGTCCCGGTCGCGGCGGCTGTCGTCGTCGGAGGATCGATCGGCCTGCAGTACGTGATTCCCTCGACCGGAGTCGCGCCCGTCGAGGTCGCGATCGCCTGGCCGAGCGGCAAGCTCGCATTCGCCGCACTCGGGCTCCTGGTCCCCGCGGGCGAGGAGGTCTTCTTCCGCGGCTTCGTTCAGGGGACGCTCGAGCGGCGCTTCGGCGGACGGATCGCGCTGGTGGCGACGGCGGTCCTCTTCGTCGCTGCGCACGTGCCGCAGCAGTGGGGAAGCTGGGGCGCCCTGGGCGGTGTCGCCATTCTCGGGACCGTGCTCGGGACGTTGCGCCACGTCTCTCGCGCGCTGTGGCCGTGCATCGTCGCCCACTTCCTCTACAACGGCGCGCTCGTGGCGATCTCTTTCGTCTGAGGCTCAGCTCGGGAGTCGGCGCAGGACCCGCTCGCGGATCAGCGCCGCGAGCCGCACCGGGTCGACCGGCTTGTCGACGCGCGGAACACCCGTCCCGTCGAGCGCGTCCGCGGTTTCCTGCGAGAACGCTCCGCCGGTCACGAAGACGAACCGCTCGGACCAGGTCGCGTCCACGGCGCGCAGGCGCTCGAGGACGTCGACGCCGGACAGCCCCGGCATCATCACGTCACACAGGACGACGTCGAAGGGGCCCCTGGCGCAGAGCTCGAGCGCCTCCTCGCCGCTGGTCGCGACGACCACGTCGTGCGCACGGAGCATGCGCTTGAGCGTTCGTGCCACCATCGCGTCGTCGTCGACGACCAGGACCCGTCCGCGAGGCTCGGCCGCGCCCTGCCACGGCGGCGCCGTGTCGGGGGCACTCGGCGCCCCGGGCAAGGTCACCCGCACGAGCGCTCCGCCCTCCGGCGCGTCGCCCAGCTCGATCCGGCCGCCCATCGTCTGCACGATGCCGTGGGTCGCCGCGAGCCCGAGGCCGGTTCCCTCGCCGAAGGGCTTGGTCGTGAAAAACGGGTCGAACACGCGATCGCGGATATGGACGGGGATCCCGCCGCCCGTGTCGGCAACCTCGACGATCGCATCCCCGGTCCCGCCGGTTCGCGCGGAGACCCTGATCCGATGGCGATCCGCCGCCCCGGCCGGGATCGCCTGCGCGGCGTTGAGCAGCAGGTTGACGAACACCTGCGCCAGGCGCGCCTCGCTGCCCACGACGCGCGGGAGATCGCCCAGGTCCAGCAGCAGTCTTGCCCGGTGGCGGATCTCGTTGGACGTCATGGCGATCGCGAGGTCGAGCACCGCCCGCAGCCGCACGCGGCGCACGGCCGAGTCCTCCGGCCGGGCGAAGGTCCGGAGGTCCGCCACGATCCGGCGGATGCGCTCCGCACCCTGCGCGGCCTCCCCGAGGAGCGCGGCCATCCCCAGGGACCGTGCGTCCGTTTCCGACGCGCCCGACTCGATCTGTGCCTTGACCGCCGCCACGTTCGCCGCGACGTAGGTCAACGGGTTGTTGATCTCGTGGGCGACGCCTGCCGCCAGCGACCCGACGGCTGCCAGCCGGTCCGCCTGCCGCAGCTGCGTCTCCATCTGGCGACGGTCCGTCACGTCGCGCAGGATGGCGAGGGCGGCCCGGCGTCCCTCGAACTCGAACGCGAGGCCGGCGACGTCGCAGAGGATGCGGCGTCCGTCGTGCCGCAGGATCGTCTCCTCGCGCGATGCCTCCGGCGAAACGGACCGTTCCAGGGCCACGAAGGTCGCGAGCCCCGATTCGACCCGATCCGACGGAAGCAGATCGGTCATCGACCGGCCGACGAGGTTGCCGGGCTCCCAGTCGAGGCGCCCCTGCACCGCGCGGTTCGCAAAGAGAATCCGCGAGTCCGCGTAGACGAGGACGGCATCCGGCAGGGCGTCGATGACCCCGCGGATGCTCCGGAGCGCCGCCTCCAGCTCCCCCGTGCGAGAACGGACGGCGTTCTCCAGACCCCTGAAGACGCGTCCTGCGCGCGCGATCACGTTGCGGCAGATGGACAGGAGCGCGATCGCCACGCCGAGGTCGAGGAGCCGGATCGATCGCAGCAGGCCGAGGTCGAGCAGGATGTCGTTCGCTGCGCACCCGCCGAGGACGAGCGCGTTCGCGAGGATGAGGCGCCGGCGATCCGGATCGACTGCCGGGCTGGCCGCACGCGCGAGGCGCCACGCGTACGCGCCGCCCGCCGCGACGAAGGGGACGAGCAGGGGCAACAGCGGTCCGGCCCTGGGCGCGAGGAACCGGTTCGAGAACGCGTCCGTTCGCGCCACGAGGGTGCCTTGCAGGAGCAGATCGCCCGCGAACGGAGTGGCCGCGACCGCGAAGGTCGCGGCGAGGCCGATCCGCGAGTCGATCGTCGAAGGCTTTCCCACTGCCCCGCGGGCGACGAGCACGCCGACGGGTAGCATGAGGAGCCCTACCGCGTACTCGATCCGGATCACTTCCATCTGCGGCGCGCCGGGATCCGATCCGCGCACCCAGCGCGCGAGCAGCATCGCGGCGATGAGGAGTGCCCAGCGTGCCGCCATCCGGTGGATCGGGTCGCCGCCGCGGGAGCGATCGAGCCAGAACTCCTGGATCGCGACGAAGAGGGTCACGCCCAGCAGCGCGATCCGCAGGTGCTGCTCGAAAGCGAGCAAGCCGCTCATCGTCCGGATCCGACCGATCCGGGAGATCCAGTTGATCCGAGCGCCTCCGGACCGGATCTACCGTTCTCTCTGGCGCTCATCGGACGGCCCGCCCTCCAGCCGCGGCAGGTAGACGCGGAAGATGCTCCCCGCGCCCGGCGTGCTCGTCACGGCGATGCGCCCGCCCGCCTGGGCGACGATGCCCTGGACGACCGCCAGTCCGAGCCCGGTGCCGGCGCCGTCGGCCTTCGTCGTGAAGAACGGTTCGAAGATCCGCGCCTTCGTCGCTTCGTCCATGCCGGTCCCGGAGTCGATCACGGACACGACGACGTAGGCGCCGGGCTCGGTGTCGAGTCGTCGTGCGGCCTCGGGATCGAGTCCGGCGTTCGCGGTCTCGACCACGATCGCTCCGCCGCGCGGCGTCGCGTCGCGCGCGTGGACGACGAGGTTCATCAGGACCTGCTCGAGCTGCCCACGGTCCGCGAGGACGCGGCCGCCACTGTGCAGCGCCAGCCGCAGCGCCACGCCGTCCCCCGCGACGAGACGGAGCATTCGCTCGAGGTCGACGACCACGGCGTCGACGGCGAGCACGCCCAGGGCCGCCGGCTGGCCCCGTCCGAAGGCGAGGAGTTGCCGGGTGAGGTTCACGGCCCGGTCCGTCGCCGTCACGAGCTCGTGCAAGGCGTCCCTGGCCGGTTCGTTCTCGGCGTTGACCCTGCGTACGTACTCGGCGCAGGTCCGGATCACTCCGAGCAGGTTGTTCAGGTCGTGGGCGACGCCCCCGGTCAGGCGGCCGATCGTCTGCAACCGCTGCAGCGACTGAAGCCACGCCTCGAGACGCCGGCGCTCGGTCACGTCGTGGACGACCGCGACGATGCCTCTCGGCCCGGACCCCTGCTGGCCGAGGTCTCGCAGTCGAAGCTCGATCCGCCTGCCGGTCGGCGCGCCGGCGGCTTCGAGGTCGGCGAACACGACCGTCGCTCCGCCCTTTGCGCCCGCGATCGCGTCGGCCCGGCTCGCGAGGTCCGGGAGCAGGTCCACCAGCGCTCTGCCCTGACAGTCTCCCGTCCGCATCCCGACGGTCGAATCGAACAGCTCGTTCGCCCACGACATCCTGCCGTCCGCATCGACCAGCGCCACGCCGATCGGAAGGTGCTCGAGGATCTCGCGAGCGAAGGGGCCGCCCGCCGTTGCGATGTCGGCCATGCGTTGCTCGCCGAGCAACTCGCGTGCCGACCTTCCTCTGCCCGTCCGCGCGAGGCTTTTGCCGCCGGGCCGCCCCCCGCGGCTCACGGCCGGTCGCGCCCTCCCGCGACCCGTCGCGGCGTCGCCGTCGCGCGGCCCCGGAAAACCGGCCTCGGGTGCTGGCACGGCAGTCGCAACCCAGTGCCGGCAGACGAAATGCACACACACCAGAACAACGACTGGCAGCCGTCCGGGAAGGTAGAATGGCTCGCCCATGGGGGGCCGCGCACCAGGCCGCACGACCTTCCTCTCGACGAGGACGTGCTCGTGATCCGCGTGTTGCTGGCGGACGACCACAATCTCGTACGGGCGGGCATCCGCGCACTGCTCGCATCGCTGGAGGGCGTCGAAGTCGTGGCCGAGTGCGCGGATGGGCGAGACGCCCTGGAGCGGATCGCGACGCTTCGTCCCGACATTGCGCTCGTGGACATCGCGATGCCGGGTCTGTCGGGACTGGAGCTGGCCGCGCGCGTCCCTGCCGTCTCGCCTCGCACCGCCGTCGTGATCCTCTCCATGCACTCGAACGAGAGCTACGTCGCGCAGGCGCTGCGGGCGGGGGTCAGGGGGTACCTGCTCAAGGACGCGGCGACCGACGAGCTTCCGATCCTGCTGCGCGCGGTCGCGCGCGGAGAGACGTACCTGTCGCCCGGGATTTCGCGCCAGGTGGTCGACGGCTTTCTCGCGCGTTCCGGTTCCGATGCGGCCGAGGCGGACCCCTTGACCTCGCGCCAGCGCGAGGTGCTTCAGCTCGTCGCGGAGGGGAAGTCGACCAAAGAGATCGCGCAGGCGCTCGATCTGTCGGTCAAGACCGTCGAGACGCACCGAGCCCAGATCATGGAGCGGCTCGGGATCCACGACGTAGCGGGGCTCGTGCGCTATGCGATCCGCGTCGGACTCGTCTCCTCGGACCGCTGAGGGCGCCTTGCTCTCGCGCGTGGCAGGGCTCTTGCGCCCCCCCGAGTTCGAGGACGACGACCGACGGCGCGCGGCGGAGATCCTGCACGTCGTGCTCTGGGTCTTCCTCGGCGGCGCTTTGCTCTACACGGCCGCGACGCTCGACCTCGCCGTCCCCCTGCGCTGGCGGATTCCGCTCTTCGCTCTGCCGGCCGTCTTCGCCGGGGGGCTCGCGGCCGTGCGCAAGGGCCGGATCCGGCCGACCGCGCTCGGCCTCGTCGGCCTGCTCTTCGCGCTCGGCCTCTTCGGGATGCTGTCCGGCGGCGGCGTCCGCGCGCCCGGGTTCGGCGTCCTCTTCGTCGGCGCCATCCTTGCCGGCCAGGTGCTCGACTGGCGAAGCGCTGCGCTCGTCGCCGCCGTCTCGACGGCGATCCCCCTCGGGGTCCACGGGGCCGTCGCCGCGGGCCTGCTGGGTCCGCCCCGGTTCGTGCATCCCGAGGCGGCCTGGGTGATGGGCATGACCACATGCCTTGCGGTCTCGGGGTTGCTCGCGGCGTTCGGATCTCGCCGTGCGCACGCGATGCTCCGGCGGGTACGCAGCGAGCAGCGCACGCGCTTCGCCGCGGTCGAACGGTTCGCCGAGTTCGTGCGGCTCGCGCCGGACGGCATCGTGACGGTCGACGCCGAGGGCCGCATCGCCGAAGCGAATCCCGCGCAGGGGCGGATCCTGGGCCTCCCGCGGGAGCGGATCGTCGGCCGGCACTTCCGCGACTTTCTCGCCCCCGACGAGGCCGACGATGCCGAGGACCGGTTCCGCGGCGCGCTGACCGGCAGCGCGGACATCGGCCTGCACGAAGTTCCGATCCTGCGCGAGGACGGTCGCCGGATCGTGGTCGAGGCGCATCCACGCGCCCTGGGTCCCGAGTCGGGCCCGAGCGCCATGGTCGTCGTCGTCCGGGACGTGACCGCCCGGGTCGAGGCGCAGCGGCAGAAGGAGGCCGAGTCCGAGGAGCGACGGCGCGCCGAGGAACGTCTCGCGGAGGCGCACGGGCAACTCCGGCAGCTCGTGCGCCGACTCGAGTCCACGCGGGAGGAAGAGCGGCGCCGGCTCGCACGCGAGCTGCACGACGAACTGGGGCAAGAGCTCACGGTCCTCAAGATCCTCATCCACCGTGCGGTCGTGTCCCCGGGGGCCTGGGGGGAGGACGAGGCCCTTCGCTCCGTCGACGCGATCATCGACGGCGTCCGATCCCTGTCGCGCACCGTGCGCCCCCCCCTGCTCGACGAGCGGGGCCTGTTGCCCGCGCTTCGCGCGCTCGCGCGCGATCACGCGCGTCGGATCGGCGTCGAGATCGAGGTGACGTCGGACGGAACGACGCGGCGGCTCGACCCCGAGGTGGAGGCCGCTCTCTTCCGCATCGCGCAGGAAGGTCTGACGAACGCGATCCGGCACGCCGGCCCGGCCCGCATCCGGCTCACGGTCCGGACGACCGAATCGGCGGCCGAGATCTCGGTCACCGACGACGGCCGCGGGTTCGAGACCGCCCTGGGGCTCGCGCGCGCGGTGGACGAGGGACGGCTGGGCCTTCTGGGCATTCGCGAGCGGGCGGCAGCGCTCGGCGGGGCCGCCGAGGTTCGATCCGCACCCGGGTCGGGCACGACCCTGGTCGCGTGGGTGCCCGCCCCTTCCCCGCGCGGCATGCCCGGTATCTCCGCCGGCGCCTGAGGGTTCTTTCCGGTCCGGATCGGGGTTTCCCCGATGCCGCTCGCTTCGGAATCGAGGCACCTTGGCGTCGGAAGGGGACGACGATGCCGACTCGAATTCAGGTGCTCCTGGTGGACGACAACGAAGCCTTCGCGGGTGCGGCGACGACCTGGCTCGCCGAGCAGCCCGGGCTCGACCTCGTCGGACGCGCACGGACCGGCGTCGAGGCGATCAGGATGGCGAGAGACCTTCAGCCCACGGTCGTTGTGATGGACCTGGGATTGCCCGGCATGGACGGCTTCGAGGCGACGCGTCTCGTCAAGACTGCGAGCCCCGAGCGCGCGGTCGTCGTCCTGACGCTCAACGACTGTCCCACCGCCCGCGAAGAAGCGATGGCGGTCGGGGCCGACGCCTTCGTCGGGAAGGCGGACCTCTTGACGGACCTCGTCCCGGCGATCCGCCGCGTCGCCGGCAACCCGGCGCCGGAGGAGCCGCGGACGGCGCCGGGACGCGCGCCGAGCCGCACCGTGGATCCGTTCGCGGAGGTCAAGGGATCGAGCGACGCCATCGCGCGGGTGCTTCGCGCCGTCGCGATCGTCGCGCCGACGGATTCCACCGTGCTCGTCGAGGGCGAGACGGGGACGGGCAAGGAGCTGGTCGCCCGCGCCCTGCACCGCGCGAGCCGGCGCCACGCCGGCCCCTTCGTGAAGGTGAACTGCGCCGCGATTCCCGCCTCGCTGGTCGAGAGCGAGCTGTTCGGGCACGAGAAAGGGTCCTTCACGGGCGCCGCCCGGGCTCGCATCGGCCGGTTCGAGGCCGCGGACGGCGGAACGATTTTCCTCGACGAGATCGGCGAGCTGTCGCTCGACATGCAGGCGAAGCTCCTGCACGTCCTGCAGGAGGGCGAGTTCGAGCGCGTCGGCGAGTCGCGTCCCCGAAGAGTCGACGTCCGGGTCGTCGCGGCCACGAACCGCGGCCTCGCGCGTTCGGTCGCTGCGGGCCGCTTCCGGTCGGACCTCTTCTACCGGCTCGACGTCTTCCCCATCCGCGTTCCCCCGCTGCGCGAGCGTGGCGGCGACGTCCCGGTGCTCGCCGTGCACATGCTCGAGGAGGCGGCCGCACGTCTGCGGCGGGAGCTGTCCCGCTTCTCGGACGAGGCCCTGCAGCGAATGGCCCGCTACCCCTGGCCCGGCAACGTGCGCGAGCTCAGGAACGTGGTCGAGCGCAGCGCGATCCTCGCCGACGGTCCCATCGTCGAGGTGGTCGGGCTGGGCGCGGAGATCGGACCCGAGACGGAGGTGGGGGACGCCGAGACGCTCGAGGAGAACGAGCGGCGGCACATCCTGCGGACCCTCGAGCGGACACGCTGGGTCCTCGAGGGGCCCCGCGGCGCGGCCGAGTGCCTTGGGTTGCCTGCGAGCTCGTTGCGATCGCGGATGAAGCGCCTGGGAATCGCGCGGCCCGCGGCTGCGGGTCCCGACGACGGCCCCGTCGATTCCGACGCGCCGTGATTCATGCCGGCAATTCGACCGCGATCTCGGTCCCGCCGCCGGGCTTCGACGTGACCACGAACGATCCCGCGAGCGCGCGGACGCGCTCGCGCATGCCGACGAGGCCGAGGTGGCCGCCTTCGAGCGCGCGTCGCGCGGTGGCTTCGACCTCGAACCCGCGGCCGTCGTCGCGAATCGCGAGCTGAAGCCGTCCGTTCCGAGCATGCACCTGAACCGTGATCCGCCGCGCGGCCGCGTGCCGCAGTGCATTCGTGACCGTCTCCTGGACGATGCGGAAGGCGCTGATCTCCACCTCCCACGCGAGACGCTGGAGAGAAGCGGGGGCTTCGAGGTCGAGCGCCACGGTCGAGCGCCGCGATTGATCCTCCAGAAATCCGCGTAGTGCAGGCAGGAGTCCCAGCTCGTCGAGCAGCGGCGGGCGCAGCGCGACGGACAGCTCGCGCGTGGACGCCAGTGCCCGATCGACGATCCGCCCGGCGTCCTCGAGGCGGGCGGCGGAGGTGCCGGGGTCCGAAGCCCGCGCAGCCATGCCGAGGTCGAGCTTGATGCTGGTCAGCGCCTGCCCCAGCTCGTCGTGCAGTTCGCGGGCGATGTGGCGCCGCTCCTCCTCCCGGGCGGCCTCCATGCGCCGAGCGACCTGCCCGAGCTCCTCGTAAGTCCTCTGGAGCTCGCGGCGTGCCACCGCGCGGTCCGCCGCCTCGAGGACGCGGGAGGCGCAGTCGGCCAGCGCCCCTGCGAGCGCCTGGTCCTCCGCGGTCCAGCGGCGCGGCGTCTTCGCGACGTGCTCGTGACAGAGCACGCCCGAGAGCCGGCCCGCGGCGTGAATCGGCGCGTCGAGCATCGAGACGATCCCGAGCGGCACGAGGTAGTCGTCCTTGAACTCCCGCGTCCGGGGATCCGTCCGCGCGTCGTCGGCCGCGACGAAGCGCTGCTCGTGCAGCGCCGCGAAGTAGGACGGGTAGGTCGTGGTCGACAGGACCATGCCTCGCGAATGGCGCGCGGGGCCGCGCTCCCAGAGGTCCACGCAGTGGAGAGCGCGGCCCTCGTCGCGAAGGAACCAGACGCTGCACCGCTCGACGCCCAGGATCTCCGCGGCCGTCTCGGTCGCCTCGCGCAGACCCTCTTCGAGATCGCCATGGCGGACGCTCTCGCTCGTCGCGAGACGAAGCAGGGCCCCGTGTGCCTCCAACCTCGACGCGTAGGCGAAGGTGCCGAGGAGGCGCCGCTCGCGCTGTGCGGGAGAGGCGTGCAGGCGCGCGCGGATCGCGACCCAGCGGGGGGGAGCCTCCTTCGACGACCAGCCATGCTCGACCCGCAGCGGCTCCGCCTCGCCGGCCAAGGCTTCGGAGAAGGCCGAGCGGACGCGAGGCTGGTCCTCCTCGGGGACCGATGCCAGGTATGCGTCGAGTGTCGCCGGAGCCTCGCCGGACGGTCCCGCGGGCGCCGCCGCTCCGCCGAGCCAGGACAGCGCTCCGGTCGCGGCGTCGAGCGACCAGACCGAGGCGGACGCGGCATCGAGCGCCAGCCCCATGCCGACCTCGGCCCGCTCGCGCTCCTCGCGCTCCCCGATCGCCCCGGCGAGCAGGCGTCGTGTCTCCTGCAATCCGCGGGCGACTGCGCTCGCACTGCGCACGATGACGAGGAGGATGACGCCGGTGAACAGGAAGTAGGTGACGCTCATTCGGGCCCAGGCGGCGCCACTGCCGAGCTCCTGTGATATCCGGGCCGCAATGTCCGCACGTCCCAGGGCCCCGAAGGCGAGGAAGCAGGCCGTCGAGACGACGAGCAACGCCGTACCCGCGCGCCCACCGAAGAGCAGTCCGACGACGATGGTGGCCTCGGCCAGGCCGAGCATCCCTCCCGGCACCGTTCCGAGGTACCAGACGATGTAGCTGCAGCCGCCGAGCAGGGACGCGACGAGGGCTCCGGCACGGAGACCGAGGGGCACCCGCCGCGCGAAGATGGCGGCGACAACGCACGCGAGGTGGAACGCGATCAACCCGTCGTAGAGCACGGTGAACATATCGGAGACGCGCAGGAACGACGCCGCCAGGATCGGCGGCACCAGCAGGAGATGGAAGATCGCGATCGTCCGCAGCACGGGCTCGCGCCAGTCGAGTGCCGCCGCTTCGTCGCCACCGCCGCCTGGGCGATCGCCGCCATCTCCCCGCATGGGACACGATTGTGCCAGGACCGGGATCGCCTGAGCCACCGGAGTACAATCGCGCGGTGAGCTGGACGTTCACGGTCCTGGCGATGGCGGCTACGCGAACTGGTGCTGACGCCGGCGCGGCGATTGCTCCGGCCGCCCAGACGTGACGAATCCCCGAACAGTCCTCATGCCAGCGGCCACCGCCCTCTGTCGCTAGACTGCGCGAATGAACCGCTGGAAGGTCGCCTTCTTCGTTTCCATGCTGGCCTGGGCGGGCATCGCCGGGACCCTCGCCTACGCGCTGCTCGACTCCGGTGTCACCGTCGCCTACATGAGCGACGGCTACCGGGACTGCGAGCTTCACCGCGACCTGCTCGATGCGCTCCTCGTAGGCCGCGTCGACCGGCGCGGCCTCGTGGGCGCCGACGAGCGGCTGCGAGGTCGCATGGGCGCGCCATCAGCGCGCGACGCCGAATGGCTCTTCGACTCCGCCGGCCGCTACGCGGCGTCTCGGCTCGGCGCGAGCCAGACGCACGGCATGTCCCGTTGAGCGACCGAGCTGCGCCCACAACCGGCACGCCGATTGCTCTGCCTGCCGCGACATGACGAATACGCCAGCCCTTTCCGGCGCGCCCCTGGTCGCGCGGCAGGGCGGATCGAAGACTCTTGCGACCATCTTGCTCGCGCTTGCTGCGTGCACGGCGGATCCGGCGGCGAACGACGTCCACGATGTGGATGCCGCGACGCCCTTCGACGCCGGCGACGCCGGCGAGTCCGACGGAGGCAGGCCGGCCGAGGACGCCGGCGGCGATCCCCTTCCGACGCCGCCCGGCACACTGGAGGTGATCTCGGACGACTGCGGCGCCGGTCCGGGTTCGCTGCCCGGCGCGACCTGCCGGACCGTACGCGTCTCGTGCCCCGACGTCGCACCCGCGGAGGCGCAGGTCCGCGTCGCCGCGCCGCCGGACGGCGTGGCAGTGCGCGGAACCGTGATCTTCGGCACGGGCGGCGGCGGTAACGGTTTCTACGAGAACGATCCCGTCGCGCGCACGATCGTCGAGCGCGTCTCGGCCGCCGGATTCCAGGTCGTTGAGCGCGCGTGGGGCGGCACGACTGGGTGGCTGACCGGTCCGGGCGGATGGGGGCCGCTCTCGTGCCGCTACGCGACGCTGCTCGCCTGGATCGCCAGCGACGTCCACGAGGAAGGCGCGATCTGCGCCACGGGAAACTCCGGCGGCTCCGCGGAGATCTCCTACGCGCTGTCACGCTGGGGCATGAGCTCCACTCTGGACCTCGCTGTCCCGACGTCAGGCCCGCACAGCCGCCTCGACCTCGGCTGCATCGGCGAGCCGGAGTGGGACGCGGACTGCGCCCTGTCCGCGCTCCCGGCCGACTGGCTCCCCGAGTGGGAGTGCAGCTTCGGCCGGGGCGCCTGCAGCCTCGCCTCGAGCGCCGAGCTCGTCGACGCCGCCTACCTGCCCGACACGCCGTGCGGCGACGCCGATCCGGCCGATGCCCCGCTGCTGCACGCCGACAGCGTCTTCGCGCCCGACGCCGTGCTCGACTTCCCGGACACGCTCGTCCACTTCCTCTATGGCCGACTCGATTGCTCGACCGCGGTCACCCTCGGGCTGACGTTCGCGAACGCCGTCACGAGCGAGAAGATCCTCGGCTCGGTCCCCGCGACCCCCCACGCGCTCTTCTCGACCCCGGAAGGCGCCGACGCCATCGTGCTCGCGATCGAGGAGGGTTGCCTTCCGAGATAGGTAGCCTGGGACCGTTCAGTACCCCTCGGCCCCCTCGACAACCCATTCCCGCACGCACTCGATCTCCGCGGCGCTCAGATCCGCGCCACCGATGGGCATCTGCAGGCCGCAGCGGGGCGGGTTGTCGGTGAGCTTGTTGACGAAGAAGCCTCCGGTCTCGTCGCCCGGCTCGATGAGGACCTCGAACCCGCAGGTCGCGGCGCGCGCGTTGACGATGCGCTCGTGAATCCCCGGGGTGACGAGGTCCAGGCCGGCCGCGGGGCGCTCGGTTCCGTGGCAGATGGAGTCGTTGCAACGCTCGGCGAAGAGGTCGTCCTCGACGGACCAGAGCGAGCAGTCTGCGGGAAGGGACTCGGTGGGGGCGGGCTCGGCGCCACAAGAGAAGAGCCAGAAGCAACAGGAGACAGGCAACAGGCAACGGGCAACGGGCAATGTTCCCGGGCCCACGCGCAGGGCAGGCTTCAATTGCCCGTTGCCTGTTTCCTGTTGCCTGTCTCCCGTTGCTTCTCGCATCTCCGGCTGCAGCCAGCTTCAGTCCAACCCGTTGAGCGCCCCATCGCAGAAGTCTTCTTCCCCGAAGCTCGTCGTCGGCACGCCCATCGCGTTGCACAGCGACACGAGCAGGTTGTTGTGGGGCTCGTTGTCGTACTCGAGGAACCGCCCCATGCGAAGTCCTTCGCCGCCGCCCGCGAGAACCCAGGGGACGTCGTGCGAGTGCAGGTTGCCCTTGCCCAGCTCGTTGCACCACACGAGCAGCGTGTGGTCGAGGATCGTGCCGTCGGCCTCGGGGATCTCGTCGAGCTTCTGCAGCAGATACGCGAACTGCTCGCCGTACCACTGGCACATCTTCGTCATCGCGCCGTCCTCGGCCCACACCGGGTTGCCGTCCGGGTAGTGGCTGAGCGTGTGGCCGTCGAAGAGGCCCGCCTCGAGCCACGTGTACACCGTCGGCGCGACCGCGCGCGACCACTGCAGGGTCGAGACGCGCGTCACGTCGCACGCGAGGCTCATCGCGAGCAGGTCCATCTGGATCCGCCCGATCTCCGGGAAGTTGACCGGTGCCTGCACGTCGTCGAGCTCGCCGCCGATGTCCGGCGCCCCGCAATACTTGCCGATCGCCGGGAGCCGCTCGATGCGGGTCTCGATGTCGCGGACGCTGTCCAGGTGCGCCTCCAGCAACTGCCTGTCTTCCCTCCCCAGGCGAGCCTGCAACGCCACGATGTCCTGGTGGACGACGTCGAGCACGCTGCGCCGCTCGGCACGGATGACCTCGATCTCCTGCGGGTCCGCGTCGATGTCGCGGAACACGCGGTCGAACACCTCCCACGGGTTGTCCTCCGGCGGAACCGGTTCGTTGGCGCCGCGGAAGTTGATGCGGCTCCAGTTCGATTCGTACGCGATGGTCGTCGAAGTCTGGACGCCCAGCTCGAGCGACTTGAGCCGCGTGGTCCCGCCGATCCGGTCCGCGATGTGCTGATCGACCGAGATCCCGCCGGCCCCGTACCCGAAGCCTCCCCCGCCGGGCACGGTCTTCGCGCCCGTCAGGACGTGCATCATCCCGGTCGCGTGCTGGTCGAGGTAGTAGTCCGCGTCGGCGCTCTTGAGATTCACGCCATCGAGGATGAGGAGCCGGTCCCTGAACGCGTCGAGCGGCTCGAGGATGGGCCCGAGGTTGAAGCTCGCCTCGCTCCCGGACGGCAGCCAGTGCTCTTTCACCGTCCCGTGGGGCGTGAAGAAGAAGACGATCCTCTTGGGGACCTCGACCACGCCAGCAAACGCGGGGAGAGAGCGCAGGAACGGGACCCCCACCGCCGCCGCGCCCGCGCCGCGAAGGAAACGCCTTCTCGAGAGATTCCGCCTCATGATCACTCCTCCACCGGCAGACGGGTCCGGAACGCTTCCGACGTCGCGAGAGCCACGACCAGTTCGCGCATGTCGCCGTCCGCGTCGTTGAACACGTCCTGGGCGATCGCGATCGTGCACTCGTCGTCCGACGTGTCGCTGCGCCGCATCGCATACCTGAACCACTGCTTGACCACGCACTCCTCGACCTGCTCGCTGCCGGCCAGCCTCTCCGCCAGTTCGATCGCCCCCACGAACGTCCCGTTCACGTCCCGGGTCTCCACGATCTCACCCGACGCGTCGATCGGCTCGCCCCCATCCGCGGTCCGGAACTGCCCGATGGTGTCGTAATGCTCGAACCCGAATCCGATCGGGTCGAGCAGCTGGTGGCAGCTGTTGCACGCCGCGTCCGAGCGGTGCGCGGCGAACCGCTCGCGCGTCGACTGGTCCGGGTCGAACGGCGGGATCGTCGCAGCCATCCCCGGCGGCGGCGGCGGCGGCGGCTGGCAGAGCAGTCTCTCGCGCACGAACTTCCCGCGGTGGATCGGCGAGCCCTGGTCCGCCTTCGCGTTCGCCGCGAGGATCGCCGCCTGCGTCAGGATTCCACTGCGCTCCTCCGGGTCGAGGTCCGTCAGGATCAGCGTCTCCGATGGCGACGACAGCCCGTAGATGGGCGCGAGCCGCCGGTCCACGAACGAGTACGGTGCGCGAAGGAGCGTCTCGAGCCGTCCGTCGTCGTCGAAGAAGACGTGCCGTGCGAACGCGAGCGTCTCCGCGTGCATCGACTGCGCCGCCTCCGGCGTGAACCCCGGATACAGGACCGGGTCCTTCGTCAGGTGCTCGACCGCCTCGAGCCCGAGCCACTGCCGGTAGAACGTGTCGAGCGCGTCGCCCGCCTTCGGGTCCGCGAGCATCCGACGCACCTGCGCCTCGATCTCGTCGGGCGTCGACAGCGTCCCCGCGTCGGCTGCGGCGAAGAGCTCGTCATCCGGCATCGTCGACCACAGGAAGTACGACAGGCGCGACGCGACCTCGTACGGCGAAAGCGGGACCACTCCGTCCGCCTCTTCCGCAGGCAAGCCCGCTTCCACGCGGTACAGGAAGTTCGGCGACTCCAGGATCGCCTGCAGCACGAGCCGCAACGATCCGAGGTAGTCGTACTCCGTCATTCCCCACTGGTAGAGCGCGGTCAGGCGCTCGACCTCGTCTCCCGCCAGCGGCCTGCGATACGCGCGCTTTCCGAACCGCTCGATGAACTGCGACGCGCACACGTCCTGCCCTTCGGTCCCCGGCTGGCAGGGCAGCATCAGCTGGAACGGGCTGGCCACCGATGCGAGTGCCTCCGCCGCCTCCCCGAACTGCTCCGCCTGCAGCACCGACACCGCCCCGCCGACGGAGTACCCGAAGGTGTTCTCGTCCGGCGGAAACGCCTGCGCCTGCGCGCTGGTGTCCCCGAGCAGGTCCCGGATCGTGTGGTCGTACTCGGCGCGGGTCAGCCGCCGCAGAGGAGACTGCGCGAGGGCCGGCTCGCAGTCCGGCGTCCCGTCGTCCTCCTCCCCGTCGTTCGGAGGCTGGGTCCCCGCGCACCCTCCCAGCAGGCACGCACAGTAGATGATGGCTGTCAGGCGGCGCATGGCGTGCAGCGGCAATGCATCCATCATACCGTACTGAATCCGCGCTGAAAACGTTCAGTAAACGCCCCCTGGAGGCCGCAAACTGGAGGGCGCCGCCACCAGGGCGAAGCCCTGGACGACGTTCGCCGGTGGGAGGTCCCCCCATCCGGCGTCCACGTCATTCGATGTCGCGCTCCAGGCGCGACGCCTCGACCAGCTCGACGAACTTCGCCCGCAGCTCCGGCTGCAGGCGCTCGCCCCAGCCCTCGTCGAGCGAGTTGGCCTTCACGAGCTCGATCACGTCCGCAAGGTCGCGTGGCCGCCGGCCCCACACGCCGGAGCCGATCTTGAAGGTGACGAGCGACTCGAGCGTCGCGTACCGGACGCCGTCCACCTCGGTGCCGAAGGCCGCAGACGTGGGATCCGGGTAGACGACCGGGCTATCGGCAGCGCCCGCGTGCTCGCCTGACTGGATCACGTCGACGTCCACCTGGTGGATCGTGTTTCGCAGCTTCTTGCGCAGCCCCGCGGCGCGCGGGACGAGCCCACGCCCGATCAGCTTGTCGTGGATGACCTGCAGGCCGCCGGGGGTCGTGACGATGTCGATGTCCTCCGTGTGCCGGACGTACCCGTGCTGGAACATCGCGAGGGCTCCGATGACCGCGAATGGGACGCCCTCGCGACCCAGGTCTCCCTGCAGGTCGCGCAGCGCCTGGACGAGATTCTTCGAGTGCATCGTGTGCCTCTCGAGATTCTGAAGCAGCGACGGCGAGAACAGCGGGTCGGCCACGTTCCAGCCGATTCTAGCAGGTCACCAGACCTCCTCGTCGCGCGCCTGGCCGAAGCGCAGCATCGGCGGGACCTCGTCCTTCTCGATCAGATCCGCCACCAGCTCGCCGAGGACGGGGCCGAACTTGAAACCGTGTCCGCTGCCGAGGCCGGCGACGACGATGCGATCGTGGCCAGGCACGCGGTCGACGACGAGGTCGCCTCGTCGGGAATTCGTGTAGAGGCACGCCCGGCCGGCGAGCGGCGCATGGCGATCGAGCGCCGGCAGGTGCTCCCGCGCGAACGCGCGGCTCTGCTGCAGAAACCCGTCGTCCGGCTCGCGCGAGACGTCGGGATCGACCTCTTCGCTGCGGCGGTGCAGCGCGATCTTCACGACGCCCTCGTTCGAGGGAAATCCGTACCAGCCCTCCTCGACGATGTCGTGCACCCAGACGGGGAACGTCGAGCCGTCGAAGGCCGAGGCGTCGGCCGGACGGTACAGGGAGATCTGCTGGCGCGTCACGCGAACGCGGGAGGTGACCTCGGGGAGCACCCGCGCGATCCAGGGGCCCGCGCAGACGACGACGAGATCGTACTCGCAGGTCCGTCCGCCGGCGCGGATCGTGGCGGACCGATCCGACTGGGCAACGTCGTCCACTGGCGTATCCTCGAAGACCGTCGCGCCCGCAGCGCGGGCAACGCGCGCGATCGTCTCGACGGCCGTCGCCGCGCGCAGCCACCCGCCATCCGGGTTCCAGACGCCGACCGCGAGGCCCTTCCACGAGAACTGCGGCCACCGCAGCGCGGCGTCCTTCGCGTCGATCACGTCGGCGGTGCCCCCCATCTCGCGCACCGCCTGCGCGCTCTGCCATTCGAAGCGCGATTCGTCGAAGGCGCTCGCGAGAAAGAGCACGCCTGGCTGCTCGAGGATCCCCTCGCCGCTCACGCGCTCGAGCTCGCGCCACAGGTAGAGCGCGCGGACGACGAGAGGCCCGTACAGGGGCGTCGCGGCGCCGTACTCCATGCGGATCGCCTTGGAGATGTCCGTCCCCGCCGCGTCGGGTGCCGGGATGCGACGTCGCTCGAAGAGCTCGACGGCGTGCCCGCGGCGCGCGAGCTCCCAGGCGGTCGAGACGCCGAAGATCCCGCCGCCGACGACGCCGACGCGCACGGATTTCCGTGTACCATGTCGATCATGATCCGGACCATGGCAGCGACTGCGGTGCTGGCGTTGTGCGCATGCGGTGACGACGACGGGGGCGGCGGGAGCGAGGCGATCAGGCGAGGGGTCGGCGCCGAGTGCAACGCGGACATTCCGTGCGAGGAGGAAGGCCAGGACTGCCTCACGCGGTTCGACGGCGGGTACTGCGGCATCGACGGCTGCGCGGCCGACGTGGACTGCCCCGCGGGCTCGGCGTGCGTGACCGAGGACGACGGCGTGAACTACTGCTTCCTCGTCTGCCTGGACAAGCCCGAGTGCAACGTGCACCGGGACCCGGCGAACGAGTCGAACTGCAACTCGAGCTTGACGTTCGTCGACCCCGTCGGCGCCGACGGCCGGAAGGTCTGCCGTCCCCCCATGAGCGGCGTGTGATGCGGCTGTGGCTCGTCGTCGTCGCCGCCGGCTGCGGCGCGAAGTCGGTCGCTCCGGCAGCCGACGCGGACGTGGACGGCGACGCGGACACGGACGGGGATACCGATGGCGACACGGACACCGATACCGACGCCGATACCGACACCGATACCGACACGGGCCCGCAGGACTGCGCGACGCTCGGCGAAGCGGCCTGCCTCGCGGCGTTCCCGGAATGCGCGCCGGTGTACGACGACTCCTGTTGCCCGATGTGCGGCAAGGGGAAGTTCTGCGCGGACTGCACGAACTGGGACTTCATCGGCTGCGAGCCGTACCAGGCCCGCTGCGATCCCCCGGAACTGCCGTGCGGAGAGACGCCGCTCTGGGCGTGCGAGGGCGGCGAGGCCGACTGTGGCCCTCTCGCCTTCTCCGGTCCCGACCCGTGCGGCGACACCCAGGGGTGCAACCTGGCGATCCCGGCGTGCGACGACTGCGGCCCCGACGAGTGCCATCCGGCGACGGCCAGCTCCTGCGGGAACGAGGTGACCTGCGAGATGGCGCCGCCTCTCTGCCAGGACGACATGGTTCCGGAGGCCGACGGCGACTGCTGGACGGGCTTCTGCATTCCCGCCGCGGTCTGCGCCGTCTACTAAGACTGACGTGAAGCTCTACGGCACGACGACGTCGCCGTACGTCCGCAAGATCCGGATCCTCGCCCGTGCGGCTGCCGTCCCCTTCGAGTTCGTCGATACTCGAACCGAAGCGGGCGGGGCGGCGTATGCGCGGATCGCGCCCGCAGGCAAGGTTCCGGTCGTCGAGCTTCCGGACGGGCGCGTCCTGCCGGACTCGGACCTCATCGCGTCATTCCTCTGGACGAACCACGTGGACGCGCTGCGCAAGGCCGGCTTCTCGCTCGCGCCGGACGCGTGGGAAGATCGTGCGCGTCAGATCGTCGTCGAGACGGCGCTCGACTCGGCCATCAACCGGTTCTACCTGCGCAAGGACGGCGTGGCCGACGCGGGATACGTCGCGAAGCAGCAGGCCCGTGTCGAGACTTGCCTGGTGTGGCTCGATCGGCAGGCGTCGTTCGGCACCCCGATCGGCCACGCGACGCTGTCGCTCGGCTGCGCGCTGGACTGGATGGTCTTCCGCGAGGTCGTCGACCTCGCTGCCTACTCGAACCTGTCGGCGCTGCGGACGGCATGGACCGCGTCCGGAGTCGGCAAGGGAACGGAGCCGGGATGATCCTAGCGTTCCTCGCAGTCTTTTCGGGCGCTGCGGACGCACAGGAGGCGCCGCCGACGCACGAGGAGCAGGCCATCCATGACGTCTCCCTCACGCTCTCGCCCCTGCACCTCGTCTTCCCGATCCTCGAGATGACCGGGGAGTACCGTGCCAGCGACAGGGTAGGCGTCGCACTCCTCGCGGGAGCCGGTCAGATGACGCTGCCGGTCACCGTGGACGACGACGTCACGATCACGGTCTGGGAAGTGGGTGGTCAGTTTCGCTTCTACGCGATCGGCAATTTCGATCACGGAATGCAGCTCGGTGCGGAGCTGCTATGGCTCGGCATCTTCACCGACGAGATCGAGGGAACGGAGATCTCCGGTACCGGCAGCGGTCTCGCGCTCGGTCCGTTCCTCGGCTACAAGATCGCGACCGACGCGGGGTTCACGTTCGACGCGCAGCTCGGCTTCCAGTGGCACGCCGTCGAGGCGCGCGCCGAGGACGCGGACACCGGCGCGGAAGCGTCGGAGAAAGAAACCGGGATCAATCCGTTGCTGAACCTGAACATCGGCTGGTCGTTCTAGCCGACACGCCATCGCAGCGACACGAGCGTCCGCGGGTCGTTCGCCCAGGATCGCTCGGCGAAGCGGGCCTCCACCTCGGTGGCGCCCGCGAGGGCGAGCAGGCCCTCGCAGAAGCCCAGGGTCTGCACGGACGCCGCCTCCTCGGCGGTGGCGCCCATGTGGTAGCGGATGACGAGGTGCGCCTCGCCACCCGAGATCACCGGGATCTCGAGCGCCGGGAAATCGAAGAAGGTGCTGCGCAGCACCTTGAAGCGCATGAGCGATTCCATCGGGTCGCCCGGGGCGACCAGCCCGGGGTTCGCCTCGGCGAGGGGCTCAGCGGACAGCCGCCCCCACAGACGCACGGCCTGCAGATCGTTGCCGGCGATCTCGGCGAGGATCGCGCTGCCGAGCCGCTCGAACGTCGCCATCGGATACCAGCCGTCGGGATCGACGCGCGCCAGCACGTGCGCCATGTCCTCCGGCGAAAGGTGCCCGGACCAGTCGACGTCCTTGCGCCTGCGGATCATCCGCACGTAGTCGGCGAACAGCGTTCCACGGACTTTCAATGGGGCGGAGGTATACACCACCCCGCTCGCCCGCGCGGTCAGCGAACTTCCACTTCCGCGCGGCACGCCGAGGTTCCGCCGTGGCCGTCGCGGACGACGAGCCACAGGGGATAGAAACCGGGGCGTCGCGGGACGCGCCAGACGTTGTCGCGCAGCGGTGCCTGGGTCTGTTCCTCCTCGAAGACGCCGCCCGTGGTGAACCACGAGTAGTAGGAGTCCTCGTGGCGATCCACGACGTCTCCGCGCGCGTCGATGATGCGGTAGTCCTCCTGCCAGGCCGCGTCGTCGGGGTCCGGCGTCAGGACGACGTGCGTTCCCGCATCCAGCACGGGGACCTCGCCGTCCTCGGGCACGCACGTGAACGGCTCGTCCGTACCGCGCGCGCTGACCCAGTGCTCGTCTTCTCCGGCCGTGATGGCGAAGCGCGGCTCCGGCGGGTTCGTTCCACGCGGCTCGCCGGTGAAGATGAGGACGCGCTTGAAGGACCGGACGAGCTCCTCGCTGCCGGTCCGGACCGTCAGCCCTATCGTCACGGGCAAGCCCGACGTCTCGACGACGAAGCGCAAGAGGTCCGGCGGAAGCTGGTCGCCGTAGGTCGCGGCGAGCACCTCGAGGTCCTCGTACACGAGGCTGGTCAGCAGGCCCGAGATGATGCCGGTGTCGCCGCGGCGTTCGAGGTCGAAGACGCCCTCCGCGCCCTCGACACAGCCCTCCGTCGGCGGCTCCTCTCCGTACTGCAGGTTGCTCTGGCCGCCGAGCGCCTCGAAGCGGCTGCACGCGGTCCAGGAGAGTCGCAGCGGACGCTCCTCGGGATCGACGACCATCGCCGTCAGCTCGATGTCCTCTCCAGGCGGGGCGATCGGCGGCGAGGCGACGACCGCGAGCACGCGCGGGGTCTTCACGATGCTCGGCGGGTCCAGATCGCCGGCGCATCCGATCAGGGCGAGCAACGTCGTCCAGGTCATCGCAGCTCTCCCTTGATCCCGATCGTCGGCAGGATCGGCACGCCTGGCAGCGGCGTGCTGCGGCGGTAGTCGTACTGGTACAGGCGCCCCTCGGCGTTCTTCGCGTAGTAGACGTTGATCACGTCCAGGAACGCCGAGCACCGGATCGGCCCGAGATCGAACTCGCGGTCGATCCGGACGTCGAGCTGGTGATAGGTCGGGAGCCGGAAGTTCAACCCCGTCCGCTCCGGGTCGTAGCGGTCGGCGTCGGCGTCGAAGACGGCGCCGACGATGCGCGGTGTCGGGCGCCCCGACGCGAGCGTGAAGCGTCCGCCGAAGCGCCAGCGTCCCCACAGGTAGGATGCGGCGACGTTGAGCGTGTGCGTCTGGTCGAACGCGAAGGGCTGCGCCTGCCCGCCCTCGAGAAAGCGCTCGCTGCGCGCGAGCGTGTACGAGATCCAGCCGTACAGGCCCGCCTCGACCTTGCGACGAAGCAGCATCTCGAACCCGTAGGCGCGCCCCTCGCCGTCCGCGACGAAGATCTCCCTGGCGACGACCTCCCCGCCTCGGACCTCGAAGTCGCCCGAGAAGCGAGGAAGCTGGAACATGCGGCTGTAGAAGACGGTCGGCTGCAGCTCGATCGAATCCGGCAGCAGGATCTCGGCTCCTGTCGACGACTGCCAGGAACGCTGCGGCTGCAGGTCCGGCGATCCCAGCGACTCGTCGAGCTGCAGCGGGTTCGGCGGCTGCGTGAAGAGCCCTGTGGAGGCCTTGAAGAGGACGTCGTCGGTCGCCGTGACGCGCACGACGCCGCGCGGATCGGGGAAGACGCTCGAGACCTCGCCGTACTTCAGCAGGTCCAGCCGAAGCCCCGGCACGAGCTCGACCGGCCCGGCGCGCAGCGTCGGCTCCACGTAGACGGCGCCGGCGAGCTGTCGGACGCTCGAGTGAATGTCGATCGGCTGCGGATCGAAGCCCGGACGGGGGAACTCGCCGAGGCCGAGCGGCGAGGGGAAGCTGCTGTCGAGGTCGTACGAGGTGCTCGCCACGTCCACGCCGATCGCGAGGGCGAGATCGCGCTCGGCGGGGATCCGCAGCTCGGCGCGCCCGCCGACGTAGGTCCCCGTGATCTCGGCGCCGAAGTCGGCCTGGCCGGGCTCACGGTCGCGAAAGCTCGTCCAGTCACGGCCGAGCATTCCGCTGGCGACCAGAGTTGCGTCGTCTCCCAGGTCCCACGCGAGCGTCCCGATGCCGCGAACGAACGCGTATCCGATGCTCGTCGTCTCGGTGGAAACCGTCGTGCCCGTGCCGGTCGCCTGCGAGACGTCGAGGGTGTCCTCGGACGCGAACACGAACGCGGACGCGCGAAGGCGGCGCGTCAGCTCGTGGTCGGCGCGGATCTGGTAGTCCGCGTACGCGACGTCGACGTCGTCGATGACCAGCGGAAGCAGGACGTCGTAGTAGCTGCGGCGTGCGGCGACGGCGACGGTCGTGCGCTCGCCGACGGGGACGACCGCGAGGGCCCCTGCGCGGAAGAGATCGACCTCGGCCTCGAGGTGGAGCTGCCGGGTCGGGGGCGGCGCCGTTCGCAGCGAGATGAGCCCCGCGCTGAAGCGGCCGTACGCGACGGGGTAGCCCCCCGGGTAGAAGTCGAGATGCTCGACCAGGCGCGACGAGATGACCGCCGGCCCCGCGAAGAAGTGATAGAGGATCGGCACCGGGAACCCGTCGACGAGGAAGCCCGTGTTCTCGAACGACGCGCCTCGCACCAGGAAGTAGCCGAGGCCGAACGGGGAGCGCACGACGCCCGGCAGCGTCGCGACGACGCGCAGCGGCTCGCCGAAGGTGCCGGGGACCGTCGTCAGCTCCGCGCCGGTGAGAACGACGCGCGAGGACGCCCCTGGCTCGGGCGGGACGATCGCGCCGCGAACGACGGTCTCGTAGGGCGGTTCGCCGTCGTCGGGGACGGGTGGCGTCGGAGATGCCGGGGACGTCGTTGCCTGATCGGGCACGGGCACGGACACGGGCACGGGGGTGGGCACGGGCGCGGCTGACGTGACTTCGAGGCGTAGGCGGACGCGCGAAGGGATGGCCTCGCCGCCCTGCCGAGCCGGCTCGAAGCGGAGAAGCCGCGCCGCGTCCATCGCGAGTAGATCGATGTCCTCGCGCAGGGACGTCCCCACCGTGACCGCGACCACTGCGCCCTCGGCGTCGATGTCGAGCAGCAGATCGACGGCCGACCCGGCCGGCGGAGACTCGACGTACGTCGGCAGCTCGATGCGCGGCTCGGTCAGCGGGCGAGGGGGCTGCAGGACCGGTGCAGCGGGCTGGGCGTCGGCCCGCGCCGCGAGCGCGAGAACTGCTACACAGTAGGCGAGCCGACGCACGGAGGGTTCATAGCGTCATACGCGGCGAAGCGCCCGGATTGCCCCGTGAAGAATCGTGAAGGCGGGTCAGAAGGAGAGGGTCGCCCACAGGCCCTGCTCGGTCGAGGTGACGCGCGGCGCGAGACGCAGCGACGTGGCGTCCGCCGCGTCGTATGTCGCCATGCCGAAGATCATCATGCCGAGGCCGACGGCCTGGGCGACCACGTCGAGGCCGACGTAGAGGACGCTCTGCAGGTTGAGCGTGGCATCCTGGAAGAAGAGGACGGGTCCCGCCACGGGGATCAGCAGCAGGTTGCCTTCCGGCTCGCCCGCGGCGACGACGATGACGCCGATGATCGCCGCGATCCCGTACGACGCCCCGAAGAGGCCGAGCCCGCGGAGGAACGTCCCCGCGCCGGAGCTCTCGTCGCGCGGCGCGGGCGCGGGTGTCGCGGGGGCGGGTGCGGCGGGCGCGGGGGCGGGCGCCGTCGGAGCGGGGGCCACGGCCCCCTGCAGCTCGATGCGCGCGAGGTCGACCTTGCGGATCCGGACCACGCCGCTGCTGGTCTGGACGACGTAGTACTCCGGCTCCTCGGAGACCTTCGTCCCGACGACGACCGTCCCGCCGGTCAGGACCCAGCGCGAAGGCGGCTCGTTTGCGACGACTGGCTGGCCCAAGGAGATCGCGGGGACGGCAGTGACTGCGAAGCCGACGAGGCCGGCGAGCCCGAGCGCCGTCGCGATCCGCACCCGAGGATTGTACGCCGTGTAGGATGCCCGCATGCCGCTTCGCTTCTCCGCACAGACTGCCTGGTGGGGCGACCGACCCGAGACGCTCATCGTCTGCTGCTCGGACGGACGATGGATCGCGCAGACGATGGAGTTCGTGCAGCGCGAGGTCTCGGAGCGGCCCGACATCTACGCCGTTCCCGGGGGTCCCGTGGTCGCCGACGCGTTTTCGTCGTCGCTCGGCGAAGCCAGGACCTTCCAGGACGCGATGCAGGTTCTCGCGAAGTACCACGACCTCTCCAGCATCTGGCTCATCGCGCACGAGGGTTGCGCGTACTACCGAGGCCGCTACCCGACGCTGGACCGCGACGCCGTCCGCGGGCGCCAGATGGAGGACCTGCGGCGCGCGAAACCGGCCCTCGCGGTTCAGACGGGATGGGCGGTCCGCCTCGTCTATGCGGCGCTCGAGGCCGACCGGGTCGTCTTCGCGACGATCGACGACTGATCCGACCATGTACTCCCTTCCGCAAGTTCGGTGACGTATTCGTTCACCGCAGAGCACGCAAAGATCGCAGAAGTTTCTTCGTCTCTGCGGCCTCTGCGTACTCCGCGGTGATTCGTCTTCGAATTTCCGAATCGAGTACTAAGTACCCTCTTCCGCAAATTCGGTGACGTATTCTTCAACGCAAGGGCGCAAAGGCGCGAAGGCGCCAAGCCTGGAATGACCGCCATTGCGGCTTCGCGTCCTGGCGTCCTTGCGTTTGGGATTCGTAACAGTACTTGCGGTGGAGGGTACTAAGCCGCGCGGGCGGGGGCTTCGTCCCAAGCCGACGCGACTCGATCGGCCAGCGCGGCGTAGTCGCGCGCGCCGACGCCGTCGGGCGCGTGTTCGAAGGCGGTCTGGCCGACTGCCGGTGCCTCGCGCAGCTGGGCGTCGAGGTGGATCGGTTCGGTCACGAGCGCGCCGAGCTGGATGCGAAGCACCGCGAGCGCGTCGCGTGCGAGCGGCTCGCGGGGATCGAACGCGGTCGGAACGACGGCGTGGATGGCCAGTGGGTGCTCTGCGTCCGCCGACCCGCCCTGCAACTGTCGCAGCGCGGCGATGGACAGGTAGTCGCACGACGTCGGGACGATCACGTCGTCCGCGCAGGAGAGTGCCGCGCGGGCGACCGGGCCGGGAACGGACGGGCAGTCCACGACCACTACCTCGTGGTGAACGGAGCCGGCGAGCGCCTCGCGGGCCGAGGCGAACGAGGCGGACGAGGCTCGGAGCCGCTCCTCCGCTGCACGCAACGCGTTGCCGGCGGGGAGCAGGTCGAGGCCCCCTCGCGCCTGCGCGACGAGCGAGAGAGGTTCGAGCCGTTCGAGGATCGCCTCCGAGAGTCCCCGATCGGGACGGATTCCGAGACAGATGCCGCTCGCGCCCTGCGGGTCGAGGTCGACGAGCAGGACGCGGCGGCCGCGCGCGGCGAGAACCGATGCGAGGTGGACGGCCGTAGTCGTCTTTCCGGAGCCGCCTTTCGGGCTCCAGACGACGACGCGGCGCGCCCTCTCGGGCATCCGGCGCATCGTCGCCGCCGCGAGCGCGCGGCACTCGAGCGAGCATGCGTAGCGACGTCCCGCGGAGCCGACGACGACCTGCCAGGCGTGGGTCATCCGGAAGCGGGCGCGGCACGCGTCGCAGCGCGGCCGCAGATCGCTCGCCGCTTCCCCCCGGTCGCGGCACGTTGCGCTGCACATGTACGACACGAAGTGCCCCCGATCCTCGACCTGCCACCGCTGCTCCACCTGGAAGCGCCGGCCGCACGAGGAGCAAGATCGCCGCTGCGGGGCGACTCCGTACGAGCCGGTCGCCTCGTCCCATTCGAGGTCCATGACGTCCTTCCCTGCGTCCGATCGTTCGGACGGGGCGATGGGCGCCTTGAGAGGGTCGGTCACGCCGCGCACAGGATCTCCATGAAGCTCTGGCTCTTCTCGACCTTGCGCCACAGGGCGTCGTGGACGCGGGTCTCGACCGAGGGCAAGAGGCCCATCCGTTCGAGGATCGTATCCGGCATCTCGGGGACGGGGGCGAGCGGGTCGGCGACGACACGCCGTGCGATCGTGTCCGCGAGGCTGACGAGGTCCACGCTCGGGTTCAGGTGGCGGGCGAGGCCGGACCGGCTCGCCGGGTCGTTGTGGTGGTGGTACCCGATCACCGCCTGCAGGGAGAGCGGAAAGCGCCAGCTCCGGGCGAGGTGCAACCCCGCCGCGTCGTGGGACGGCAGGCCCGCCTCGAGCTCCGCCTCCCGCATCGGAATGCCCTGCCGCCGGGCGGAGACGAGGGCCGATACGAAGTCGTCCTCCGCCACGTGCATGAGCGCGATCTTCCCGATGTCGTGGAGCAGGCCCGCCGTGAAGCACTCGCCCGGGGCGGGATGACCGAGCAGCTCGGCGAGCGACTCGGCCGCGGCGGCACAGGCGAGCGAGTGCTTGAAGATCTGGCGGACCTCGGAGCGCTCCTTCGTGCCCTCGACGATCCGGAAGACGGACGCAGTCAGCACCAGCTGGTAGAGCGTCGAGAACCCCAGGAAGGAGATGGCCCGCGGGACGTCCGACACGCCGCCGGGGATCGCGTAGTAGGGGGAATTGACGAGCCGCAGGACCTTCGCGGTCAGTGCCGGATCTCCGCGCATGACCTCCGCGACTGCGCGGGCGTCGGAACGCGGGTCGTTGATCAGGCGCCCGACCTGCTCGGCCACGACCGGGATCGTGGGCAACGCCTGGATGCGCTGCAGGATCCCCGGGACGTTGCTCGCACGCGTCGCGGCTTCCATGGCCTATCCTCCGTCCGGTGAGGCGTCGAGGTCCGGCGATGCGTCGAGGTCCGGCGATGCGTCGGGGTCCGGCGCCGCGTCGAGGTCGCCGGCGTCCACCGCCGCGTCGGCAGACGCGTCCGCGGCGGCGTCCGCGATCTCGCCGGCGTCGGGGTTCGCGCCCGCGTCGGGAGGTGTGGACGCGTCGGACCCCGAGGCGCCGCCGTCCACGGCCGGGGCGGGCGGGGCGACGCAGCGGCCGATCCGACACTCGAGGGCGGAGGCGCAGTCGCTGTGCCGGATGCACCGCTCGCCGTCGCATGCGCCCCACGCGAGCGCAGCGAACGCGAGGAGCACGACGGGCGATGCGAGGGGGAGACTCCTAGACATCGAAGAGCACGCCGAACAGAAGGTTGACCATCGTCAGCGCAGATCCCTTCGGGACGTCGCTGCCGAAGGGGTAGGCGTCGACGAGCAGCGATCCGTGGACCGCCAGCGCGCCCGACTTCGGGAAGCGCGCGCACAGGCCCGCCTCGACGCCGAGCAAGGTGAAGGGCGCGAAGAAGAAGGGGATCCCGAACTGCGGGCGCAGCGCGATCGGGCCGAGACCGCGCTCCACCTCGAAGCGCGGCACGATGCCGACGCTCGTGCGTCCTTCGAGCTCGAGGCGCAGCGAGCCGCCCCAGGCGAGGGTGGGCGCTTCGTCCACCGAGGTCCGTGCCGACAGGTCGAGGAAGAGCGGCGTCCGGTGACTCGCGACGTCCGCCGATCCGGTGCCGCCGAGCGACAGGCCGCTGCCGGCCGACAATCCGATCTCGCTCTCGCGGGTCTGCGCGAGAGCCTGTCCCTCGAAGGAGGCGAAGGCGCAGAACACGATCGCGCAGGCGAAGAGCGGACGGGTCATGCGGCGAGTGCGACCCCGAGGGGGCGGGCCGGGTAGGAGAATGCCCACTTGCGAGATCCGGGCGGAGTCGCTTCCGCGGCGGCAGGGGCCCGGCGTCCCTCGCAGGGCAACTCGATCGCGACGACAGTCCAGCCGGCCTCGCTCGTGATCCGGACCGTTCCGCCGTGGGCCTCGGCCGCGCGCCGGACGACGGCAAGCCCGATCCCGCCGGCGGCGAGGACATCTCCCGCGTCGGACAGGCGCGCGACCACCTCGGGAGAGATCGCGGGCCCGTCGTTGCGGATCTCCAGGGTCAGACGATCGCTGCGAAGGCGGCCGCGGATCTCGATGGTTCCGCGCTCTCCAATCGCGTGGATGGCGTTGTCGAGAACCGATCGGATGGCCTCGACCAGGAGCTCCGCGTCCGCCCGCAGCGCGGGAAGGTCGGAGGGGAGGAGTCGGCGGAGCACGATCCCCCTCGTCGCGCAGTCGTCCGCGACCTCGGCGCAAGCGCGGTCGAGCAGGACCGAGAGATCGTGCAGCGCTCGGTCCGTCGGTTCCGACGCGGCAGCCGACAGGACCCGGACCCGCCGCGAAAGGCGGCGGACCTCGCTGCCGAGTCGGTCCATCTCGTCGAGAAGCAACTCCGTCACCGGCTGGGCTCGCAGATCCGAGAGGCGGGCGAGGGCGTCCGCGATCCGCCTGGCCACCACATCCGAGGTCGCGCTCATGACCGGGGGCAGAGCAAGCCTCGTGCCGCGCGGTTTTCGTGGTGTTTCAGAGGGCGGGTGACTTTCGAGCGTCAACGGGCCGCGCCGGGGTGCGGGCGGCTTGACGGTCACGACCCGACCGCTTCAATCCCCCACCAACGCATCCCGGTGCGGGTCGTAGGCCCGTGAAGTTGCGCGCTTCCGCGCGCGTCTCTGTTCTGGCGCCGGAGATTCGTTCTGGCGCCGGAGATTCCGAAGGCGGGCTCAGGCGACCGCCCGCCAGCCCTCGAGCAGATCCTCGAGGACCTTCCGCGCCGGAACCAGCAAGGCCGGATCGGTCTGCTGGTTGGAGCGGACGATCCGCTCGAGACAGAAGTCGTAGAGGGCTGCGAGCCTTGCCGCGAGGTCGGGGGCCGGCTGTGGGTCGAGCGTGACGCGAAGCTCCGAGACGATGGCGTGCGCCCGGCCGAGCGACTTCGCGCGGGCCGTGACGTCCCCGCTTCCGAACGCCTGCTCCGCTTCCCGCAGGCAGGAGACCGCCTTCTGGTAAAGGCGGACGACGATCTGCGCGGGGCTCGCGGTCTCGACGCTCACCGCCATGTACCTACGGACGCCGAGCTCCATGGATCACCTCGGGAGAAGGAGACCGGGCGGGGGGCGAGGGAGTTTCGCCCCCCGCCGGTCGGGGGAACGGAGGAGCTACCCGCCGAGGAGCGAGAGCGCGAGCGCCGGCAGCTGGTTCGCCTGCGAAAGCACCGACACGCCGGCCTGCATCAGGATCTGGCCGCGGGTCATCGCGGCCGTCTCCGCCGCGATGTCCGCGTCGCGGATGCGCGACTCGGCCGCCGACAGGCCCTCGCGAGCCGACTGCAGGTTGGAGATGGTCACCGCGAGACGGTTCTGCGCCGCGCCGAGCGTGCCGCGCCGCGAGGAGACGTCCGTGATGGCCTGGTCGATGTTCGCGAGCGCCGCCTGCGCGTTCGCGGCCGTTGTGACGTCGACCGTCGACAGGTTGGTCGCGCCGACGACGCCCATGTCCACCGAGTGCGCGCTGGCGATCGTGACCGAGATGCGGTCGTCGACCGTGCCGCGGATGCCGACCTGGAAGTCGAGCGTCACGCCGCCCGAGTCGAGCAGCTTCTGGCCGTTGAACTCCGTGACCTCGGCGATGCGGTCGAGCTCGCTGCGCAGCGCGACGAACTCGTTGTTGATGAACGTGCGCTCCGTCGCGCCGAGCGTCCCGTTGGCGGACTGGATCGCGAGCTCGCGCAGCCTCGTCATGATGCCCGAGACCTCGTTGAGCGCGCCTTCGGCGACCTGCAGCAAGCTGGTGCCGTCGTTCGCGTTGCGCTCGGCCTGGGCCATGCTGCGGACCTGCGACCGGAGCTTCTCGCTGATCGCGAGACCGGCCGCGTCGTCGCCGGCGGTGTTGATCCGAAGACCGGTGGACAGACGGCCCATGGTCGCGGACAGGCTGCGCTGGGTGCGGGAGAGCGACCCCTGTGCGGACAGGGATTCGACGTTGGTGAGAACGCTGAGTGCCATCTTGTTTCTCCTTTCGAATTCGTCTTTGCGCGGGCCCTTCCGGGGACCGCCTCTCTGTGTCGGAGTTCGTCCGGGCATGCGGGACCTTTAGGCCCGACCGCCAAAAATCCGTCGCACCCCGACGCGGTTCTCCCGACTCTAAAGTCCCCGCCCGGCCCTGCCGTAGGAGGGAATGGAGGTCACCCTTTGTCCGGTATCAGCTTCTCGGGAATCGCCTCGGGGCTCGACACGGCGCGGATCATCTCGCAGCTCGTCGGGCTCGAGCGGATCCCCATCTCGCGCCTTCAGAGCCGGAAGACCGACCTGGGGGCGCAGCTCAAGATCCTCGCGGACCTGCGCACGAAGCTGACCGCCCTGCAGACGAAGGCGGCCGAGCTGGACTCGCTGGCCGAGACGATGTCGTACGAGGCCACGAGCACGAACGAGGCGGTCCTGAAGGCGACGGCCGACGAGAACGCCCTCGCGGGGAGCTACTCGGTCACCGTGCAGGCGCTCGCAAGCGCGGAGCGGACCTATTCGGACCGCTTCGTCTCCAAGACGGCGGCAGGGACGTTCGGGACGGGGCAGCTGCGGATCACGGTGGGCTCCGCCGCGCGAGTCGACGTCGTGATCGACGACACAGACACGCTGGAAACCGTCGCGGCCAAGGTGAACGCACAGGTGCCCGGCGTCAGCGCGTCGGTCCTCTACGACGGGAGCCGGTATCGGCTGCAGATCTCGGGGGACGCGACCGGCCTGGCCAACGCGATCACCTTCTCGGAGACCGGCAGTCTGATTCTCAACACGGACGTGGGCGCGAACCAGCTCCAGGCGGCCACCGATTCGCAGATCCGCGTCGACGGGCTCACGATCACCCGCTCCTCGAACTCGATCACGGACGTGTTCGCGGGGCTGACGCTCGATTTGCAGGCTGTCAACGCGACGGCCGTGACGGTCGACGTCGCCTCGGACGTCGACGCGGTGGTGGCCAAGGTCCGGGCGTTCGCCGACGCGTACAACGAGGTCCAGAAGGCGATCTCGGCGCAGTTCGCCTACACGGGGGAATCGAAGGGCCCCGGCAGCCTCGTCGGCGACTCCACGCTGCGGCAGATCCAGCGAGGGCTGCGCGGCGTCGTCTCCTCCGCGGTCGCGGGGCTCGTCGACCCGAACGTCCTGTCGCAGATTGGCCTGGCGACACAGCGTGATTCGACGCTGGTGCTCGACACGGCGAAGCTGCGCTCGGAGCTGGAGACGGACTTCGCCGGCGTGGCGCGGCTCTTCGCGAAGGACGGAGCGACGACCGGCGTGGCCGAGCAGATGGACGTGCTCATCACCGACTACCTCGACTCCGCCACGGGGCTCCTCTCCGCCCGTGAGGACGGGATCGAGAAGCACATGGCGACCCTCGACGACAGCATCGAGCACATGGAGATCCGCGTCGACAAGTTCGAGTCGACGCTGACGCGGCAGTTCGCGGCGCTCGAGCAGCTCCTGTCCGGCCTTCAGGCCCAGGGCGACTACCTGGCAGCGCACCTGGGGTACTGAGCATGACCCTCGTCGAGGCCATCGCGATGCTCGAGAAGCGGCAGGAGATCTTCGCGCGACTCGAGGCGACCGTGTGGCCCGAGACGCAGGACCTCGAGCTGCTCCACCGCGTCCTGGGCGAGCGGGCGCGCCTGCTGTCCGAGGCGAGCGCGCTGGGGGACCTGGCGCAGGTCGTCGAGCTGTGTCGCCGCGGGGACCTTCCGGAGACGAGCCGCAGGACCCTGCGGTCGCTCCTCGACGAAGCGCGAGGCGTCGCCACCCGGGTCCTGACGCGCGACCACGATCTGCGGGCCTTGCTCGTCGCCCGCCGGGAGGGCGTCGAGGAGGCCTTGGCGACCGCTGCACAGGGGCGTCGCGCGATCCGCGGGTACGCGCCATGCGTCCCTCGCCGCCCGGCACACCTGAAGGAGTCCGCATGATTCCCGGCTCGACGACGATGTGCCCTACCTGCCGCGCGGCTTGCGGCGAGGCGAGCGAGCGATGCGAGAGCTGCGGCGGGGCCCGCCCGGACGGAGGCTGGCCCCTCGATCCGCTCGTCGGGCTCGTCCTCGGGGGCAAGTACCGCATCGACCGTCGGCTCGCAGCCGGCGGCTTCGGAGCGGTCCTGCTCGGCACGCACGTCCACGGCGACGTGGAGCTCGGGCGGGTCGTGCTCAAGTTCATGCACAAGGAGCTGGTCGGCCGGCCGGGGCTGGTCAAGCGCTTCGTCACGGAAGCGAAGGCGGCCCGGGAGCTGACGAACGTGCACGTTGTGCGCATCTTCGATCTCGACTTCTCCGACGACGGCGCGCCCTTCATGGTCCAGGAGTACATCGCAGGCGAAGGGCTCGACGTCGTGATCCGGCGAGAGGGCCGGCTCGACGTCCCCCGCGGCGTCCGGGTTGCCATGCAGGTCGCCGAGGCGATGGAGGAGGCGCACGCGCAGGGGATTCTGCACCGCGACCTCAAGCCCGAGAACCTGCGGATCATGCCGACGCGAGAAGGGGACTTCGTCAAGGTCCTCGATTTCGGCATCGCACGGGTCGAGCGCGTCCCAGGTTCGGGCACCTGCTCGTTCGTCGGGACGCCGCGCTACATGTCGCCCGAGCAGATCACGCAGCGGCCGGTCGACGCGCGGACGGACATCTTCTCTCTCGGAGTGGTGCTCTTCGAGATGCTGACCGGACAGCCTCCGATCGAGGCGAAGGAGGAGATGGAGTACATCCATCTGAACCTCCTGACCGAGCCGCGGCACGCCCGGACGCTGCGCCCCGAGCTGCCCGAGGCCCTCGCGACCCTGGCGGACCGCATGATGTCGAAGGTCCCGGAGCACCGTCCCGCGACCATGGGCGACGTCTACACCGCGCTCGAGGCGATCCTGTCCGGGTGGCTCCCCACCCCGCGATCCGTGGGGGCCGCAGTGGCCGTTCGAGGCTCGGTCCGATCGATCGACGTCCCGGTTTCCTTCGAGCTGCCGGTCGAGCACCTGCCGAAGAAGCCCACCGTGATGACGCCGACGGACGTGGAGGAGGCCGCCTCCCGCCGCCCGCGCCGCGCGATGCCGATCGCTGCCGCAGCGGCGGCGGTCCTGCTGCTCCTGACCGGCGGGGCGGCCGTCGTGTCCGCCACGTCGGGCACGGCGACGCCGGCCCCCGTCGTCGCCGCTGCGCCACTGGAGCCCGCTCCGATCGCCGCGCCGCCCTTCGTCGCCCACGCGCCCGCGACCGCCGCCGCGATTCCGCGGGGCGAGGTGCCGCCTCTGGCCGCCGTGCCGCCGCTCCCCTCGCCTCCCCGCGCCGAGCCGCGTCGTTCGCGCAGCCGCCCCAGCGCGCCGGCGGGCTTCCAGAAGCTCGAGCGTCTCGACCGGTAGGAATCTACAGGCTCCCCGATACTCCCGCCCTCAGCGCCACGAGCAACGGCGATCCCTTCAGCAATCCGCCGCGGTTCGCTGCCCAGTCGATCGAGGGCCCGACGTCGATCCCGATCGCGTCGCCCAGGGCGACCCGCGCGGAGACGGCGCCGTGTACGGCGAAGAAACCGAGGGCGCCATCGGGGCGGCCAGGCCGGCCGGCGAGGGGATCGTCGCGGCCCGCTCCGAGCAGCGCCCACAGGCCCGGTCCGGCTCGGACATCCACGGCGAAGCGCGAGCCGAGCCCGAGTCGCAGCGACGCAAGAGCGAACGCGGTGCCCATGTAGTCATGGTGGCCGGAGCCGTCTGGCGACTCCACGCCCGTCAGTCCGAGCTCGAGCCCGGCGCCGAGCGGCCCGCGCACCGACATCGCCGCGCCTACCGCCGCGGCCGCGGTCGGCGGAACGGCCTTGGGCCCCACCGACCCCGTCGCGAGGCCCACGACAAGCCACGCGCCGATGGGAGTCGCCGCCAGCGGCTCGGCCCGGACCGACTCGTCCACCCGCGCGCCGTCGGATCGATCGAGGGACAGGAACATGCTGCGCCGCTCGCCCGGTCCGACCTCGACGGCTTCGCCGGTCGGTTCGTGCGCCGCGAGGCGAACCGTGACGCGGTGCGGACCTGGCGACAGCTCCAGGGCCTGCAAGGGCGTGCGTCCTCGGGAGCGGGACTCGTCGTCCACGAAGACGGCTGCGTCGTTCGGCGACGAGCCGATCGTCAGCACGGCCGGGCGCGACCGCAGTCGCTGCAGGAGGGTCACGACCTCACGACGCTCGCCCGCGTCGGACTCGGCCTCCACGTACCGTTCGAAATACCCGATCGCCCGGGGTAGGTCGCCCAGCCGCTCGTAGCAGACCCCGATGCTGTAGAGCGCGGCCGCAGGCCTCGCCAGCCGCCAGGCCTCCTCGAATCGTGCGATGGCCTCGTCCAGGCGATCCTGCGCCGCGAGCTCACGGCCCTCCGCGTAGATCTCCTGCGCACGATCGATCGAATCGTTCGCGCCCGCGGTTCCCGCGGACAGCAGGAGCGCGAGGACCGCGGTCACCCGTCGCACCGAGGCGCGCACAGTGACGGGTGAGAGCTGACGCAGCTGCGGTCGACGAGGGTTGCCTGGTCCTGTCGATCGATCGCGCCGCAGTCCTCGTCGGTCGCTTCGCCGTCGCCGTTGTCGTTCGGTTCGCCGAACTGCCAGCGCGCGTCCGCGCCGCCCAGTGCCGTCCCGTCCACCCAGTGCCAGAGTTCTCCCGGGTTGCCCGCGGGCTGATCCTGCGAGAGCCCCACCCAGATGTCCGAGCCGGTCGGCAGCGTTCCGTCGAGCGTGGCGACGAGGTCCCCCGTCACGATCGCGAGATCGAGCCCTCCCTCCGTGCAGGTCGTCCTCGCGGTCTCCCAGCCGACGACGGCGTCGCAGAAGACGACCTCCGGGGCCTCGTCCAGCCGCCAGCAGCCGTCCGGGACCCATTCGATGACGCAAGGATCTCCCCCGTCGGGCGCCGCGTCCGGTCCGGCATCGACGTCCACGGCCGTGTCCGAGTCGGTGTCCGCGTCGGTGTCTGCGTCCGTGTCGGCGTCCGTGTCGGCGTCCGATCCGGAATCTGGGTTCCCGGCGTCGTGTCCGGGCCGGCCGGCATCCGCCGCGTCGGGCTCGATTCCTCCGCAGCCGGCGAGAGCGGTGAGAACGACGAGCACGTCTCCTGCCCGGGTCATGCGGCTTCTCGGAGCAACTGCCATGCCGCGCGCCTTTTCGAGGGAGACGCTTTCGTGCGGCGGCTCGACTCGACGGAATGGTGACGGTCGGGTATCGGAAATTTGACGCTAGGCCACACGGAGCGTCAGGACGAAGACAGTCTGATCGGAATCGTCCTGCACATCGAGCTCGCCGCCCTGTCGAGCCGCCAGGCTCCGGCTGATCGACAGGCCCAGGCCGAGCCCGCTCGGCTTGGTCGTGAAGAACGGCTCGAACATGCGCTCGCGGATCCCGGCCGGAACGACGCCCGGGTTGCGCACCCGGACCCGGGCGAGCCCGCCCTCCGCGGCCTCGGCCTCGATGACGACGCGCCCGCCACGGGGCGACGCCTGGATCGCGTTGAGCACGAGGTTCATCAGGATCTGCGCCACCTCGAGGGGGACCGCAGAAACCAGAGGCGGATCGCGCATTTCCGTGACGACCGAGACGCCCGATCGGCGCTGCGCCTGCCGCACCAGACGGAGCGTCCGGTCGACGAGGTCGGGCAGCGCGCAGGTCGTCTTCACCACCTGCGACGACGCAAAGGACCGCAGGGCGTCCAGGATTCCGACGGCCGTTTCGAGCGCGAGGCGGTCGTCCTCGAGGATGCCCGGAAGCTCCGAATCGTCGGGAACTTCGCGGGTCTCCCGCACGTGGTCGGCCCACTGCGAGACGAACTCGCGGTTGGCGCGCAGGACCGCGAGCGGGGTCGCGAGATCGTGGGCGACGGACGACGCCAGGGCGCCGAGCGAGGCGAGACGCTCGGACTGGAACGCGCGCGTCCGCATGCGCTCCGCCTCGTCCACGGAGGCGCGGACCTCGTCGGCCAGCGACCGCATCCGCAAGGCCTCCCGCGCCCGTCCAACCGCCAGGTCCGCGAAACGAGAGACGATCTCGGTCGGTTCCGACCGCAGCTGAACGCGGAGCCGCAGGTCGCGCTTTTCGGGCCCCTCGATGAGGTACTCGAGGAGCCAGGGCCTCTCGGGACCCGGCTGGCGTGTCGGGCCGGCGGCCGCGATCCACCTGTCGTCCGCGGTAAGTGCGGGAGCCGGTTCGATCGTGGCGCGGTCGACGTCAGGAATCGCTTCCAGCGTCGCCCGCAGGTGAGCCAGGATCTGCGGTGCCGTCACCTCCGGGTCGCCGGGGCGGCCCTGTTCGAAGGTCACGTACCCCTGGATCTCCACCCCCAGCGCGGCGACCTGCTCGCGCTGTTCGATCGCGCGCCGCAGCAGGATCTCGACCTCGTCTCCCCAGGGCTTGCGCAGCTTGTATGCGCCGGTCGAATTGGCAGCGTCGTGCACCGCGTCGTCCCCGTACCCCGTGAGGAAAACCCGCACGAGCATGGGGTCGATGGCGGCCGCGCGACGCAGCAGCTCCACACCGCCGAGGCCCGGCATCCGGACGTCGCTCACGATGGCGCTGTACCGGCCCGGAGTCAGCAGATCGAGCGCCTCCTCGGCGGAGCGGGCGGTCGTGACGTCGAAAGGCCCGCGAAGCTCGTCGGCCAGCGCGCACAGGACGTCGATCTCGTCGTCGACGAGCAGTACGGAGGGCGCCTTCATGCTGTCTCCCGTGTGCGCAGGCGAACCGCAACGGAGGCCCCCCCGAGCCGGCCGTGCGCCTGCGCGCTGATGGATCCGCCGAGCCTCGTCACGACGCGCCGGGCCATGGAAAGCCCGAGCCCCGTGCCCTCGCCGGGCGGTTTCGTGGTGAAGAACGGCTCGAAGACGTGCGGCAACGCGCCCTCCGGAATCCCGGTGCCGCTGTCGTCCACGAGGACCACCGTGCAATCTGCTTGCCGCTCGATCCGGATTCCCACCGCGCCGCGCTCGCCCACCGCGTGCAGCCCGTTCTCGAACAAGGTCGCGAAAACATGGTGAATGTCGTCCGCCGAGCTCCAGGCGGTCGCCTCGGTGTCACCTGCTATCTCGACCCGGATCCCCTCCCCGATCCGATGCGCGAAGAGAGCCAGGACGGCCCGGATCTCGACGGCGACCACGACTTCGCGGGGTGCGGGCGCGGCCGAACCGCTCCGGCAGGCTGCGCGCAGCCCCTCGACCGAGCGTGCGAGCCTCGCCGACGCATCCGTGCACCGCTTGTGCAGGGGGGCGATCTCCGCCTTGAGCGTCTCGTCGTGGCTGCGGGCCAGCACCCGGCCGCAGGTGCGCAGCGTGCTCTGCAGCGCCGCCAGCGGGTTGTTCATCGAGTGCGCGACCTCGGCGGCCAGCTCGCCGAGCATCGCGCGCTTCGAGACCGTCGCCATCCGTGCCGAGATCTCCGTCAGCTCCCGGTTCCGCCGCTCGAGGGCGTCCGAGAGCGCGCCGAGCTGCGCGACGCGCGCCGACAGCTCGCCATGCGCGCTGCGCAAGGCGAGGTGCTTCTCGATGAGATCGCGCTCGAGCGAGCGTCGTTCGGTCTCGTCCCGCACGATGCAGATCGCGAAATTGCAGGCCTCGTGGGAGACGTGACCGACTGTCACGGTCGCCCAGACGGAGTACCCGTCCGCACGACGTACGCGCACGTCCTCGTGCAGTCCTACACTCCCGTACACGGCGGGGCCGAAGACGGAGCCGTCGTCCCCGTGATCGGGGCTCAGCATCGCGGCCCTTGCGCCGACCATGTCGACCACGCCGAAACCACACAGGACTTCGAGTCGCGGGTTGGCGGCGACGATCCTCTCCGAGGACAGGTCGATGGAGACGATGGCGTCGCTCGCGTGATCGAAGACCAGTCGAAACGGAATCGCGTCGAGGCGCGGGTCACTCTCCGTCCGCGGATCCATCATGCGAACGTTCGGCGGAGCGGGCCCGAGGCTTTAGGCATCCCGTTTGCAGGGTGCGTCAACTTCCCGTGAGGCCCACGAGTCGCTTGACGCTACATTTGCTGATACTGGATACTGACAGAATCAGCGGAAGGAGTTGATCCCCATGGCCCGGCGTGTCCTGGTGCTGGAAGACGAGCCTACTCTGCGAAGGACGGTCGCCCGTTATCTGGGGCGCTCTGGCCTCGAAGCGGTGGAGGCGGAAACCTGCGCCGGCGCCGAGGAGGCGCTGCGCAGCGGTCCGATCGACGTAATTTTGACGGACGTCAACCTGCCGGACGGGGACGGCTTCCGGGTCGTCGAGATGGCGGCCTCCTTGCCGGTCGCCCCGCCCGTGCTCGTGATGACCGGGGATCCGTCCGTGGACTGCGCGATCAACGCCATCCGGCACGGAGCGCGGGACTTCCTGGTCAAGCCGTTCTCGTACGAGGCCCTCGATCGAGCGCTCGAGCGTGCGCTCGGCCCGGCGCCGGCCGAGTTGGTCGGCCCGCCCACGATCGATCCCGCGGAGTGGCGGGCGCGTTACGCCCCGGCGATGATCGGCGACCACGCGCGGCTTCTGGAGGTCTTCGCCGTCGTCGAGCGCATTGCGGACACAGACTGCTCGGTCCTGGTCACCGGCGAGAGCGGCACGGGCAAGGAGCTCGTCGCGCGCGCGATCCACCGCGCCGGGGCGCGGACGAACCGGCCGTTCGTCGCTCTCAACTGTGCGGCGATCCCCGAGGGCCTGCTCGAGAGCGAACTGTTCGGGCACACGAAGGGTTCCTTCACGGGCGCCACCGCGAACCGTGTGGGTCGTTTCGCGCTCGCCGACGGGGGGACGCTCTTCCTGGACGAGATCGGCGAGATGTCGGCCGCCCTGCAGGCGAAGTTGCTGCGAGTGCTGCAGGAGAAAGAGGTCACTCCCGTCGGTGCGCAGGGCGCGGTGAAGGTGGACGCGCGCGTGATTGCGGCGACGCACCGGGACCTCGACGCGCTCGTGGAGGAGGGTCGCTTCCGCGAGGACCTGCTCTACCGGCTGAACGTGATCCCGATCGAGCTGCCGTCCCTGCGAGACCGCGTCGACGACCTGCCGCAGCTCGTGGACCACTTCGTGGCGCGCTTCAACGGCCGGAGGCGCCGCCAGGTCGTGGGATTCACTGCGCCCGCCCTGGCTGCGATGAAGCGGTATGCGTGGCCGGGCAACGTCCGCGAGCTGGAGAACCTCGTCGAGCGGCTCGTGATCCTGCGCGGCGAGGGCCTCATCGATCTGCCCGACCTGCCGCGCAAGGTGCGGACCGAGCGCCGGACCGACGTCGAGGCGCCCGAGTTGCCGACGGACGGCCTCGACCTGAAGGACGCCGTCGATCGCTACGAGAATGCGCTCATCCTTCAGGCGCTGGAGCGCACCGGCTGGAACAAGAACCAGGCAGCCTCCCTGCTCAAGATGAACCGCACGACGCTGGTCGAGAAGCTCAAGAAGCGCGGTCTCGACGAGCGCGGTGGATCGGGGGGCGCGGTGGGCGACGTCGCCGACGTCGAACCCTCGCGCGGTCCATTGCTGGGCCGATCCGTCGCATAGCCCCTTCCCCTTCTCCCCCCGTCACCCGTCAAGCCGCCGCCACTCGCCGTCGCCTCCCTGGCGGCCAGTGCGGCGCGCCGCACGGATTCGCCAGCGAGTTCGAGGTGGCACGACCGTTGCTCCATGCCCCGACGTGTCCGCGATCTTCGCCGTCGTCGATCGGTTGCGCGAGGCGCTCGACTACCACCTCGAGCGCCACGCGATCCTCGCGTCGAACGTCGCGAACGTCGACACGCCGGGCTTCCAGCCGCTCGACCTCGTCCGCGAGCAGTCCGCTCCCACAGAGATCGGTCCGGCCCTGCAGGCCGCGCGGACGAGCCCTGCCCACCTCGGTGCGGGCGACCGGCCCGAAAACGCAGGCGTCCAGATCGTGGACGACAGGACGGTCGTCGCCGGGGCCGACGGCAACGCGGTGAGCCTCGAAAGGGAGATGGCGAAGATCGCGGCGAACGACCTGCGCTACGAGGGCGCGGCGCAGATCGTATCGCGCAGGCTCGCGCTGCTGCGCTACGCGGCTTCGGACGCGTCAGGAGGCTAGGCATGGATTTCTTCACCGGCATGGAGATCGTGTCGTCGGGGCTCGCGGCCGAGCGGGTCCGCATGAACCTGCTCGCCTCGAACCTCGCGAACGCGCGGACGACGCGGACGCCGGAGGGCGGGCCCTACAAGCGGCGCGATCCCGTCTTTGCAGCCGTGTCCGTCGCGGATCGCTTCGCCGACCTCGTCTCCGATCCCGTCGCGCGCGCGGCGACGATGGTGGAGGTCCCCGAGATCCGGCAGGACGCCGCGCCTCCGCAGCTCGTATTCGATCCCACGCATCCCGACGCCGACAGCCAGGGGTTCGTCCAGATGCCGAACGTGAACGTCGTCGAGGAGATGGTGAACCTCATCACCGCGTCGCGTGCCTACGAAGCGGGCGTCACGGTGATGCAGACCCTCAAGGGGATGGCGCGGGCCGCGCTGTCCATCGCGAGATAGCCGTGCCGGGCGGCATCGGCATTCCGGTCGAGCTGCGCGAGCGGGCGATCATCGTCCCCGAGCCGCCGGCGCGCGCCGAAGCGGGCGTGGGGTCAGAGGCCGAGGTCGCGGCACCGGAGCCGAGCTCGTTCGCGGCGCGCCTGCAGGACCTCGTCTCCGAGACGAACGCCGGCGAGCGCGCGGCCGAGGCCGCGGCCGCCTCGTACACGCGTGGCGAGGCGTCCGACCTGCACGGGACGATGATCTCCCTCGAGAAGGGCGAGATCTCGTTCCGATTCCTCGCGAGCGTGCGCAACCGGATCCTCGAGTCGTACCGAGAGATCATGCGGATGGGGGCGTAAGTGGGTTCGGGCCCCCTCGCTTCGATCCTGGGCCCGTGGTCGCGCCTGCCGCGCGGCGCGCGCATCGGCATCGGCGCCGCGGCGATCCTGGGCGCGGCCGGCTACGCGCTCGCCAATGGGCCGCTCGCGGACCGCACCGACTCGGTGCTGTTCGCCAATCTTCCGCAGGAGGACGCGGGGCGCGTGGTCGAGTCGCTCAAGACACGGCGGATCCCGTACCGGATCGGCGGCGACGGCACCGAGATCCGCGTGCCCGCGGACCAGGTGCACGAGGCGCGGCTCGGCCTCGCGGCCGAAGGGCTGCCCAGCGGCGGCGGAGTCGGCTTCGAGATCTTCGACCGGCAGGACTTCGCCCAGAGCGATTTCCAGGAGCAGGTGAAGTACCACCGCGCGATCGAGGGGGAGCTGTCCCGCACCCTCTCGCACGTGACGGGCGTCGCGCGTGCGCGGGTGCACATCGTCCTGCCCGAGCGGTCGCTCTTCGTGCGCGAGGACGACCCGGCGAGCGCCTCGGTCGCGCTGACGCTCGAACCCGGCGCGCAGCTCGCGGACCGTCAGGTCCGCGGCATCGTCCATCTCGTATCGAGCAGCGTACGGGCGCTGACCCCCGAGCACGTGACGGTCGTCGATCAGAATGGCGCCACGCTCTGGGCGGGCGCGAACGACGCCGACGAAGAGGCGACCGACGTGCTCGCGTTCCGTCGCTCCGTGGAGCAATCGACGGAGCGCAAGGTGCAGGACTTGCTCGACCGCGCGATCGGTCCCGGGACGACCGCGGTCCGGGTCGCCGCCGAGGTCGACTTCTCGCGCGAGGAGCGCACGCAGGAGGAGTTCGCCGCGCCCACCGAGTCCGTCACCCGCAGCTACCAGATCACCGAGGAAGGGGCCGGCGGTCGGTCGGCGACGCCCCAGGGCGTCCCCGGCGCGGTCTCGAACCTGCCGGGCGGCGACGCGCCCGGATCCGCGGGCGCGGGCGCATCGGGCCTGCACCGCCGCACCGAGACGCGCAACTTCGAGATCAGCAAGATCACCCGCCACGCCGTCGAGCCGGTCGGCCGGGTCGAGCGGCTCTCGGTCGCCGTCGCAGTGGACGGTCGCTGGAGGACCAAGGGCAAGAACCGCGAGTTCGTGGCGCGCACGCCGGGCGAGCTCGCCCGGATCCAGGGCATCGTCTCCAGCGCCGCCGGCCTCGACCCGACCCGTGGAGACTCGATCCGCGTGGAAGGGATGCGTTTCCCCCACCCGCACCGTCCGCGGGACCTGCGCCCGACGCCGGTCGCGCGCGTTCGCGACGGGCTGCTGTCCAACGCACCCGCCCTCGTCGGCGCGTTCGCTGCGCTGTTCCTCGCGCTGGGCCTGCGCTCGGCGCTGAAGCGCGGAATGCGGGCCGCCGCCGCATCGCCGGTCGCGCTCCCCGCAACCGTCCGGCAGATCGCGGCCGCGCAGGCCGCATCGCCTGCCTTCGCCGGCGCCCCGGCTCCGCCAGGTCTCCCCTCCGCCGCGACGACCGCCCGCGCGATCGCGAGCCAGGCGGACCCCCAGGTCGGCGCCAGCGTCGTGCGCAACTGGCTGCAAGGGAGCACGTAGCCGATGGGCGAGCTCGCCACACGCCGCGGAGCGCCTGCGAAGGGGGCCGCCTCCGCCCTCAAGGGCGAGCACAAGGCGGTCCTTCTGCTCCTGTCGCTGGACGACGGTGTCGCCGCGCCCATCCTCGCGCAGCTCGGCGAGGACGAGATCCGCAAGCTGCGCGAAGCCGCCGATCAGCTCGACGAGGTGTCGCCGCAGCAGCTCGCCGAGGTTCACCGCGAGTTCGCGGAGCTGGCGACCGCCGGCGCGCCGGCGAGCATCAAGGGCGGTGCGTCGCACCTGCGGCGCCTGACCGGTCGCGCGCTCGGCGAGGGGAAGGCAGCGAGGATCTGGAACGACCGGCAGGTCGAGGGTCCCTTCGCGGACCTCGGGAACCTCGACGCGCGAACCATCCTCGCGATGCTGGACGACGAGCACCCGCAGGCGATTGCGGTCGTCCTTTCCCAGATCGATCCGGCGCGGGCCTGCGATGTCGTCGCGCTCTTGCCGACCGATCGGCAGACGGACGTCGTCCGTCGGATCGCGAGGCTCAAGACCGTGCCGGAGGCCACGCTCGGCGAGATCGAGCGCCTCGTCGCGCAGGAGATCCGCGCGATCGGCGACACGACGACCCGGCCCGTGGACGGCCTGAAGGTCGCCGCGGGGATCGTCAAGCGCCTCGCGGCCGAGGTGTCGGAGGCCCTGGTCTCGGAGATCGCGAGCGAGGATCAGGCAGCCGCCGACGAGATCCGCAACGCGCTCTTCACCTTCGAGGACCTGTTGCTCCTCGACACCCGAGGCATGCAAGCGCTGCTCAAGGAGATCCCGACCGAGCAGATCTTGCCGGCGCTCAAGACTGCGAGCGAGGACATGCGCGCAAAGATCTTCGGGAGCATCTCGGCGCGTGCCGCGGCGCTGTTGCAGGACGACCTCGAGATGCTCGGCCCCGTTCGGCTCGCCGACGTCGAGGGCGCGCAGCGGGCGATCATCGACACCGCGCTGCGCCTCGAGAAGGAAGGCGTCCTGCGGATCGCGCGGGAGGGATCGGGCGACTATGTCTGACCTTTCCATCCGGCCCCTCGAGTTCGTCGCCCGGGACCGGGAGAGGCGCTCGCCCGCATGGATGCAGGCCTCGCCCAGGGCCGCCGCGGAGCCGCTCGATCTGCGCGCGCCCGCCGCACCCCGGACGGCACCCCGGGTCGGACTGGCCACCCACCCGACGGGCTCCGCAGTCGCTCCGGGCGGCGCACACGTGGCCGGTTCCGCGGCGGCAGGCTGCGCCCACGGCCCCGAGCTGCAGCGCGCGATCGAGGACCTGATCCGCGCGCGCGCCCGGCTGGCCACGGACGCGGAAAGGGATCTGACCGCACTCGCCGTGGCGATCGCCGAGGCGATCGTCGAGCGCGAGCTGACATCGGACCCGGAGCTGCACCGCCGGTTCGTGGCAGCGGCGCTCGAGGCCTTGACCAGCACGGACGAGGCGCGCATCCGCGTCTCGCCGCGCGTGTTCGAGTTGCTCGCGGGTCCGAAGGTGGACTTCGAGGTCGTGCTCGACGGCGTTCCGCTCGTCGAGGATCCCTCGATCGAGAGCGCGGGCTGCGTGGTGGAAACTCCGCGGGCCCGGGTCGACGCGCGCATTTCCGAGCGGCTCGCCGCCGTCGCGCGTGCCCTCGACGAGGCGACGCACGGCGCCGATGGCGCACAGGGCGACGAATGATGGACCTCGGACGCCTCGTTCCGATCGCCCGCCGAGCGGCGAAGCCGCAAGAGGAGGGGCGGGTCACGGACGTCGTCGGGCTCGTCGTCGAGGGTCGCGGCGGGCGAGCGGCCATCGGCGACCACTTCCAGGTCTGGCCGGCCCAGGGCGGGCGTCCTGTCGAGGCGGAGGTCGTCGGATTGCAAGGAGACCGCGTCCTCCTGATGCCGCTCGGCGAGACGCACGGCCTCTCCGTCGGATCCGCCCTTCGTCGGATCGGCCAGGCCGCGCGCGCGCGGATTCCGAATCCCATCCTGGGTCGTGTGGTCGACGGCCTCGGCCGTCCGCTCGACAAGGCGCCGCTGCCCGAGGACGGCGAGGACGCGCCGCTTCACGGCCGCCGCCGCAATCCCCTCTCGCGCCAGCTCGTCGATCGCCCGCTCGGCGTCGGCGTCCGCGCGATCGACGCCTGCCTGACTTTCGGCCGGGGCCAGCGCGTGGGCATCTTCTCGGGCGGCGGCGTCGGCAAGAGCACGCTGCTCGGGATGATCGTCCGCCGGACAGAGGCGGACGTCTGCGTGATCGGGCTCGTGGGCGAACGCGGCCGGGAGGTCGGGGAGTTCGTGCACCGCACGCTGGGGCCGGAAGGGATGCGGCGCAGCGTGGTGGTCGCGGCGACGAGCGCGGACCCGCCGCTCGTGCGCGCCCGCGGAGCGCTGCTCGCCACGGCCATCGCGGAGCACTTCCGCGCGCGCGGCGCGCACGTGCTTCTCCTGGTCGACAGCCTGACCCGTTACGCGATGGCCCTGCGCGAGATCGGGCTCGCGGTCGGCGAGCCGCCTGCCACGAAGGGCTATCCGCCCAGCGTGTTCGCCGCGATGGCACGGCTCCTCGAACGCGCCGGAACCAACGACCGGGGCGGATCGATCACGGGCATCTACACGGTCCTCGTCGAGGGAGACGAGATGACCGACCCGATCGCCGACGCCGCGCGAGCCATCCTCGACGGCCACGTCGTGCTCTCGCGACCGCTCGCGGAGAGGGGCTGGTTCCCCGCCGTCGACGTCCTGCGCAGCGTATCGCGCGTGATGCCGCAGGTCGCTTCCGCCCGCAGGCTCGCGCTCGCGCAGCGCGTGCGGTCGGCGCTCGCGACGCACCGCGAAGCAGAGGACCTCCTGTCGATCGGCGCATACGTCCGCGGCGCCAATCCGCGCCTCGACGACGCCCTCGCGGTGATGCCGGCGCTCGAGACCCTCTTGCGGCAGGGGATCGACGAGCCCGCGCGGCTCGATGCGCTCGACGAGGACTTCGAGACGGCGCTGTCGGCCGGGAGGAACCCATGAAGGATCGCGATCGCCTGGGCAGGGTCATCGACGTGCGCGCGCTGCTCGAGAACGTGCGTGAGCGAGACCTCGAGCGCGCGAACCTCCGCGCCCGCGCGGCGCAGGGTCGCAAGGACGACCTCGAGACGCAGCGGTCGGACGCCGCGGAGGCCCTCGGGCGCATCGGCGATTCCGCCGCCGCCGACCTGTGCGTCGCCGCACTCGTGGTCTCGGATGCACGCGAGGTCCTGGACCGTGCGGTGAGGGATCTCGGCGAGCGGGCGTCAGAGGTCGACCGGGCCGCGCAGCGGCTGCAGGCCGCCCGGCGCGACCTCGAGGCCCTCGAGGTCCTCCGCAAGAGGCTCTCCGAAGTGGAGCGGGCGCAGGGAGCGGCCCGCGAGCAGGAGCAGACCGACGAGGCAGGAGCGCGCATCCGGAGGATCCGATGAAGCTGCGCGCCTGCGGGATCGCGGTGCCGAGCGGCTGCGTTGCGCCTGCGTCGGCGAAGCCCGCCCCGCGCGACTTCGACCTCTCGCTGGTCATGGCCGTCGCGGCCGTGGCGGCGGCGGCGCCCGCGGCACCTCGCCCGGCGTCCCCCGGGCCGGCCGAGGGCGCCTCCGACGGGGGCCCGGGCGCCGCCGTCCTTCCGGCCGACGCCGAGGGAGCGCAGCCCACCGCGATCGTCGCTCGCGACGCCGCCGGATCGGGCGGCGCACTCGCGCCGGCGGTGGGGACTGCGTCGCCTTCCTCGGTGGACGCCGCCGTCGTGCAGGCAGAAGTAGTCCTGGTCGGCGATTCCGAGCCGCCCTGCGCGCCGAGGCCGACCGTGGACTCGACGGAAGATGTCGCCCCCGCGACGGAGATCGAGGCTGCAGTGCTGGCGGCAATCGAGCGGGCAGCGCCGTCCGCCCTTGCGGTCGCGTCGCCCCCGGATCCGGCGCCCGCGCCGGCCAGGACGATGCAGGCGCCCCTCGAGATCCTCCCCGGTCCGATCGCCGCGGACGCGGTTCACGTCGACGTGGCGTACCCGAGCGCACCGGTACTCTCAGAAGCCGACACGTTGATCGTCGTCGTCCATCCCGAGCTCGGCGAGGTCGAGCTGTCGTTGCGCCTCAGCGGCTCCGAGATGGACGTCGTCGCCGTGGCCGCCGATCGCGCCGGCGCGCAGGCGCTGCTGCGCAGCGAGGCCGCTCTGCGCGCGGTGGTCGGGACGCATGGAGTGAAGCTGCGCTCGCTGGTCGCGCGGGTGCGCGAGAAGGCCGGCGAGCCCCATCCCTCGGAGGCGGCCCGTCGCCGCCGATTCCGGCTCGAGCTCGTGGCCTGAGAGAGAGAGACTGACATGGCCCTCGCACCGATCGGACAGTCGCAATTCGCCCCTGGATTCGCCCCGGCCCCTTCGAAGGAGATGGGCCAGGAGGCGTTCCTGCAGCTCCTCGTCGCGCAGCTGCAGAACCAGGACCCGCTCGACCCGACCGACTCCCGTGAGTTCGTCACGCAGCTCTCGCAGCTGTCCGGCGTCGAGCAGATGGTGCAGATGAACGAGCGGCTCGCGTCGATCGAGATCGCGCAGGCGGGCATCGTCAACGCGCAGCTCGGTTCGCTCGTCGGGCGGACGGTCACGGCGACCAGCGACGGCGCCTGGCTCGGAGCCTCGGGCGGCGCGGCAGTCGGCTTCGACCTCGGCGCGCGCGCCGAACGGGTCGAGGTGACGATCCGCGACGAGTCGGGCCGTGTCGTCCGGACGCTCGGGCTCGGCGAGACGTTCCCCGGCACGCGCCGCGTGGACTGGGACGGCCTCGACGACGCGGGCGTCCGTGCGCCGGCGGGCCGTTACTCGGTCGAAGTGAAGGCGTTCGACGCTTCCGGCCGGCCGGTGCCGGTCACGCAGGAGGTGACGGGAGTGGTGGCGGGCATCTCGTTCGAATCGGGAGTGCCCGAGCTCGTGGTGGGCGATCTGCGCGTCCGCCTCGGAGACGTCACTCGGATCATGCAATAGCCAACGCAGTAGCCAACGGAAGGAGAAGGGACATGTCGATTCTTCGCTCGCTCAACACCGGAGTTGCAGGACTGCGTTCCCACGGAGAAGCGCTCGGCGTCGTCGCGGACAACATCGCGAACGTCAACACGGTCGGGTTCAAGACCTCCCGCGCGATCTTCCAGGACGTCCTCGGGCGGTCCGCGGGGGGCTCCAAGCAGCTGCCCATGGCCGGCGCCGGCTCGCGGATGAGCTACGTCGAGCAGCTCTTCCACCAGGGGGCCCTGCTCACGACGGACTCGCCGACGGACCTCGCGGTCTCGGGCGGCGGCTTCTTCGCGGTGCGGGGGAACGTCGGCGGAATCGACGGGCAGTTCTACACGCGCGCCGGCCAGTTTCACATGGACACGACGGGGCGCCTGGTCAACCCCGATGGCCTCGCGTTGCAGGGCTACGCGGCGGACCCGACCGGGCAGCTCGGCTCCACGATCTCCGACCTCGTCGTGGACTCCGGGACGCTGCAGCCCTTCGCGTCGACCGCCGCGGACATCGCGGCGAACCTCGACTCGAACGAGGTCGTCCCGGCGGCGTGGGACGCGCTGAATCCCGACGGCACGTCGAACTTCTCGACCGCCATGACCGTGTACGACTCGCTCGGCAACTCGCACGAGATCACCGTGTACTTTCGCAAGTCGGCCGCGAACGCCTGGGAGTGGCACGCCATGGTCGACGGCGGCGAGCTGACCGGCGGGACTCCGGGCGTGCCCACCGAGGGCGCGGCCGGGACCCTGACGTTCACCACGGACGGTGCCCTGGACACGGAGGCGGCCGGCGCCTCGTCCTGGGACTTCATCGGCGCCACCGCGGGCCAGGCGATCGCGTTCGACTTCGGCACGAGCATCACGACGGACGGCGGCCTCGGGACGGACGGAACGACGCAGTACGCGTCCCCTTCGAGCACCACTGCGCTCGCCCAGGACGGCTACGGCGCGGGGCAGGTCCAGGGCATCGCGATCGGACAGGACGGCACCGTGACGGGCGTCTACTCGAACGGCCAGCAGCGCACGATCGGCCAGGTCGTCCTCGCCGAGTTCGCGAACGACGTGGGCCTCGAGCGGCTGGGCCAGGGCCTTTGGCGCGAGAGCCAGGACAGCGGCGCGGCGCTGATCGGCGCGGCGGGATCAGGCGCGCGCGGTGCGGTCGTGCAGGGCGCGCTCGAGCAGTCCAACGTCGACCTGGGCCAGCAGTTCGTGGACCTCATCGCGTACCAGCGCGGGTTCCAGGCCAACTCGAAGACGATCCAGACCGCCGACGAGATGTACGGGGAAATAGTCAACCTTCGGAGGTAGCCCATGATCCGCCTCACTCGCATCTCGCGCCAGGTCGTCGCGCTCAACCCCGATCTCATCGAGTCGGTGGAGGAGACGCCCGACACGACGCTCACCCTGACCTCCGGCGACAAGATCCTCGTCCTCGAGCCGCTCGACCGCGTGGTCGAAGAGGTGATCGCGTACCGGCGAATGCTCCTGTCGGCGGTGGGCGTCGACCCCACGCACCCGCACCCGCACCCGCGGCCCGCCGCGGGGGATCGGTAGGAACCCATGGATCTCGCGACCATCATCGGACTCGTGGTTGCCATCGGCGGCATCCTGGTCGGCCAGGTGCTGGAGGGCGGCCACATCTCCTCCATCGTCCAGCCGACCGCAGCGTTGATCGTCCTCGGGGGCACGATCGGGGCCGTGATGGTGAACTACCCGATGGACGTGTTCCTGACCGCGGTGAAGCGGACGAAGCTCATCTTCTCGCGCAAGAAGCCCGATCTCGCCAAGCTCATCGAGGAGGTCGTCGCCTACGCCATCGAGGCCCGCAAGAACGGGATCATCGCGCTCGAGCAGAGCGCGCAGAAGGCCTCCGATCCGTTCCTGACCAAGGCGATCCTGATGGCCGTCGACGGCACCGACTCGAAGCGGATGCGCGAGAACCTCGAGCTCGTCATCAGCCGCGAGGAAGAGGAAGGGGAGCACGTCGCGAAGGTTTACGAGAGCGCCGGCGGCTACTCGCCGACGATCGGCATCATCGGCGCCGTCCTCGGCCTCATCCACGTCATGAGCAACCTCGCGGACGTCGGCGCCGTCGGTTCGGGCATCGCGGTCGCCTTCGTCGCGACGATCTACGGCGTCGCGACGGCGAACATCTTCTTCCTGCCGGCTGCGGGCAAGCTCAAGCTCATCTCGCGCGAGCAAATCGTCGTCAAGGAACTCGTGCTCGAGGGCGTCCTGGCGATCCAGGAGGGGATGAACCCAAAGCTCGTCCGCGACAAGCTGATGGCCTTCCTGCACGAGCACCCCAAGAAGGGCTCCGAGGCCGCCGCCGGCGCCCCCGCCGCAGCGCCGGCGCGAGCGTAGTCCGCTACTTGCGCGCGAGCTGTGCGCGCAGCCGTGCGACCTCGCGCTCGGCCGCGTCGGCCCGCCGCGTTTCCGTGTCGGCCCGCTGCGTTTCCGCGTCGGCCCGCTGCGCACGCAGGTGGTCCTCGATCGGGGTGGGCAGCACCCGGCCGGTGACGCGCTCCGCCAGCCTCGGCTCGCCGGCCAGCCTCTGCAGCGTCAGGCCGAGGCGCGCGGAGACGAGCTCGCCCACGATGCGCTCGTAGCCGCGATCGCCGAGCCGCATTCCCTGGTCGGGCGGATCGAGGTACTCGCTCAGCGGGTCCGTTGCGGAGGACGCCGGCGTAGTCGCCGCCGCCTGCATCCCGCTCAAGTTCCCCCGCGAACCGCCGAACACGAGCACGGTGGCCTCGTCTCTCGCCAGTGGTGCCCGTCTCGTCGCCGTCGGGGGCGGAAAGGGGGGGGTCGGCAAGAGCCTCGTCGTCGCGAACCTCGGCGTCGCGATGGCCCAGGCCGGGATGCGGACGGTCATCGTCGACGCGGACCTGGGCGCGGCGAACCAGCACACGCTCTTCGGGCTCGACCGTCTCGGCGCGAGCCTGCATTCGCTGCTGACCCGGCAGATCGACACCCTGGAGGCCGCCGTCCGATCGACAGGCGTTCCGCGGCTGCAGCTCGTCGCCGGAATCGGCGCCGTCGCCGGGGCGGCCAACATCCCTCACCAGCAGAAGCAGAAGATCCTGCGCCACCTCCGCTCGCTCGACGCCGACGTCGTCCTCGTGGACGTCGGCGCGGGGTCGAGCTTCAACGTCCTCGACTTCTTCGGCGTCGCCGACCTGCGCGTCGTCGTGATGACGCCCCAGCTGACCTCCATCCAGAACGCGTACGCGTTTCTCAAGGGACTCGTGCTTCGCTCGATCGGCCGGCTGGCGGACCGGCCCGCGCGCGAGGAGATGCTGGAGTTCGCCGGGACCCACCGGGAGACGGGCCGCATCCGGCACCTCGTCGCGCGCGCGCGCGAGGCGGACCCCGACTTCGCCGACTCCATCGCCGCCACGCTCGCGGCCGTCCGCGGCCGTCTCGTCGGCAACCAGGTGTTCGACACGAAGGACGCGGGTGTGCTGCACGCGGTCTCGCGAATGATGGCCGACTTCCTCCAGATCTCCGTGCCGGTGCTCGGCCACCTGCGGGCAAGCCGACGCGTCCACGACTCCGTGACACGCCGCCGGCCGTTTCTGCTCGACGCGGTGGACGACGAGAACGCGCGGTCCATCCGGCGGATCGCGGAGTCGCTCCTGCTCGAGCCGATCGCACCGGCCGACGGCGTCCGGCTCGCCGCCGAAGCCCCGAGACCCGAGGTCGAGGCGGCGCCGCTGCCTGCTTCGCTCGCCGCCTTCATGCGCGCCTCGACGCGCTACTCCGTGGACTGGCCCGGCCGGTTCGAACGCGGCACTGATCGCTGGCCCGCGCGCATCTTCGACGTGTCCACGGCCGGTGCGTGCATCGCGCTGGTGGGTGACTCGCCGCCCCTCGAGGTCGGCTGCGAGGCGGTACTCTCGATCGACGCGCTCCCCGGCCGTCCCCGTGTGCCCGTCGTCGTCCGCAACGTCCGCCCCGACGGACGAGCGGCGGGCGTCGAGTTCGTCGGCGGCGACGACGTGGGAGCGCAGGTCGCGGACGTCGCGCGCATGGCGAGCCGCCGGGTCGTTCCGCTCCCGCCCCTCGATGAGTCGCCGGGCGCGGCCGCCAGAGGGATTGGCGTGCAGTGAGTACCGACGGAGCCGGGCCGTGACCGCCATCGCCGCAAGGGACCTGCTCGCGGAGCGCCTCGAGTCCGGCGCCCTCTCGCTTCCCCTGTTGCCAGACGTCGCCCGGGAGGTCGCTCTGGCGACCTCCGACCCCGACGCGGACGCGTCGCGAATCGCACCCCTGTTGCGCCGCGACCAGGCGCTCGCGGGGCACGTCCTGCGCGTCGCGAACTCGCCGATGTACCGACCGGCCTCGCCGATCGTCTCGCTCGAGCAGGCCCTCGCCCGGCTCGGGATGGACGCCGTGCGCCGGATCGCCTTCGCCGTCGCCTGCGAGGCGGGCGTCTTCCGCGTCCCCGGCCGGGAGAAGGAGGTCCGCGCCCTCTTCGCGCACGCCCTCGCCGCCGCGGCGTTCGCCCAGGAGATCGCGCGGGCCCGGCGCTGGAACGTCGAGGAGGCGTTCCTCGCGGGGCTGCTTCACGACGTCGGACAGCCGGTGATCCTGCAGGGACTTGCCGACATCGAGCAGGACACCGGGCGCCTCGACGCGGAGGCCGCCGATGCCATCTCGCACGAGCTGCACGGATGGGTTGGCGAGAAGCTCGTCCTCGTCTGGAACCTCCCCGCGCGGCTCGCGGCGGTCGCGCGCTACCACCACTCGCCTTCCGACGCCGCAGACGCGGCGCGGCTCGCCTGGATCGTCGCGCTCGCCGACGTCCTGGCCCACCACCTTCGCGGGGAGGTCGGCCTAGGCGGGATCGGCGTCCACCCCGCAGCCGCCGAGATCGGACTCTACCCGGACGAGGTCGAGGCGATCCTCGAACGTGCGGACGCCGTCCGCGGCCTCGTGGAGGCGATGTCATGACCGGTTTCGTCCACCGCGACGTAGTCGTGATCGGTGGCGGTCCCGCCGGGCACAAGGCGGCGATCCAGGCCGCGAAGGCCGGCCGCTCGGTCGTGCTGATCGAGCGCGAGGCGAGCGCGGGCGGCGCGTGCGTCCGGCAGGGAACGATCCCGTCGAAGGCCCTGAGGGAAACCGCGCTCGCGGTCGACGGACTGCGGCGACGAAGCGGCGGCGTCTTCTCGGTCGAGGTCCGGGAGGACCTTCTGATCTCGAGCCTGATGACACGCCTCGACGACGTCGTGGGCGCCCACGAGCGCTTCCTGTCCGGCCAGCTGTCGCGCAACGGCATCGAGTTCTGGCGCGGCCGCGCGCGCTTCATCGGGCCGCGCGACGTCGAGGTGCTGGGTCTCGGCGGAGAACGGCGGCGCGTGCGCGGCGATCTCGTCGTGATCGCGACGGGATCGCGACCGCGCAATCCGAAGGAAATCGCGGTCGATCACGAGCACGTCCTCGACAGCGACTCGATCCTCTCCCTCACGTGGATCCCGCGCTCCCTCGTCGTCCTCGGCGGCGGGGTCATCGCCTGCGAGTACGCATCCATCTTCGCCGCGCTCGGCACGAAGGTAACCGTCGTCGACTCCGGACCGCGTCCGCTCGGATTTGTCGACCCCGAGATCACGGAGCGGTTCACGGCGTCGCTCGTGGCCATGGGCGGAGCGTTCGTCGGGGGCCGTCGCGCCAGAAGCGCGGTGTGGGACGGCGCCTCCACGGTCGTCACGACCCTCGACGACGGCGAGACACTTCGCAGCGAGCGGGTCCTCTTCGCGCTCGGGCGCGTCGCCTGCCTCGAGGGCCTCGACGTCGCGGCGGCCGGGATCGTGCCCGACGCGCGAGGCCTCGTCCCGGTGGACGCGAACTACAGGACCGCCGCCGAGGGCGTCTACGCCGTGGGCGACGTGATCGGTCCCCCGTCGCTCGCGTCGACCTCCATGGAGCAGGGCCGGCGCGCGGTCTGCCACGCGCTCGGGCTCGATCCGGGCCCGTCCATCGACACGATCCCGGTCGGCATCTACGCGATCCCGGAGATGGCCAGCGTCGGGATCTCGGAGGCGCAGGCGATCGAGCGCCACGGCTCCGCGGTCGTCGGCCGCGCGCCGTTCTCCGAGATCGCCCGCGGACACATCTCCGGCAACCCGGACGGACTGCTCAAGATGGTCGCGGATCCGTGCGGCCATCGCCTTCTCGGCGTACAGGTCGTCGGCGAGGGCGCGGCGGAGCTGGTCCACATCGGCCAGATGGCCCTGTGCGCGGGCCTCCCGATCGAGTTCTTCGTCGAGACGATCTTCAACTTCCCGACGCTCGCCGAGGCCTATCGCGTCGCCGCGCTCGACGTCGTCAAGCGCCGCCGCGTCGCCGCCGCCGCTGCCGCGTAGCCTACAGGTTCCCCCCCAACCGTCCGACTTTGCCTTCGGTGGCTCGAAAGAAGAAGCACGCCGCGCACGAGAACCACGAGCGCTGGCTCGTGTCCTACGCGGACTTCATCACCTTGCTCTTCGCGTTCTTCGTCGTCATGTTCGCGGTCTCGCAGGTCGACTCGAACAAGGTCGGCCGGTTCGTGGACTCGGTCCAGATCGCGTTCGACTGGGGCGTCTTCTCCGACCAGGGACGGCAGTTCGGTCCCGAGGCGGGCCGCCGCGGCGAAGGCAACCGCTTCGCCCTCGTCCCCCGATACGGCGCGGCCGTCGGCGAGCGGGTCCGCTTCCCGGTCAGCCCGGTCCCCTCGCAGAGGGCAGCCCAGGTCGCGGCGCGGATCGCGCGCATGGCCGAGCTGCGAGCACATCTGGCGCAGGCCCTGTCGGAACAGATCGGCGCCGGCCACGTCGGCCTCGTCGAGTCGGACCGCGGCCTGGTCATCCGCCTGGCGGACGCGAGCTTCTTCGCGGTCGGGTCGGCATCCCTGGAGGGCACCGCCAAGGGGCGCCTGGTGCCGGTCGGCGGTCAGGTCGCGAAGCTCCCCAACCCCGTCCGGATCGAGGGGCACACCGATCCCGTCCCCATCCGCACGTCGATCTACCCGTCGAACTGGGAGCTGTCCGGAGCCCGAGCCGCCGCAGTTCTCCAGTACCTCGTCGCGGAGGCCGGAATCCCCCGCGAGCGCCTCTCGATCGCGGGCTACGCCGACCTTCACCCCATCGCGGACAACGGGACGGCGGACGGCCGCGGCCGGAACCGGCGGGTGGACATCGTCGTCCTCGACGTCGACGTGGCGCGCGAAGAGCCGGGTGACCCGGCAAGGGCTCCGGCCGAAGGCCCCGCGCCGCCCGCGCCGCCCGCGGCGCCCGACGCGCACGCCGAGCCGGCAGTCCGTCCGGCGAGCGCCCCCGCCGCGGACCACGCTCCGTCAACGCTCTGACTTCCTCCCCGCGAGAGCTTGACGCCTCGCGCCCGCCCGGATCCCGATTCCCCAGCGATTCCACGCTGGCACGCCCGATGCTCTAGCCGTCGTCGACCATGTCCGACGACGCCGATACGCCGCCGCTTCCGACGCGCGGCAACAAGACCGTCCTGCTCGTCATCGTCTCCAACGTCGCGATTGCCGGGATCCTCGGCGGGCTCTTCCTCCTCAAGGGAGGAGAGGCCAAGGGCGAGGAAGGGCACGGGGCGGCCTCGGCAGCACCCGGCCACGGCATCACGGGCGTCGTCTTCGCCCTCGACCCGATCATCGCGAACCTCAACGAGCCCGGCGAGACCCGCTACCTCAAGGTCACCGTGCAGCTCGAGATCCGCGACGCCCTGCAGCAGCCGCACGTCGAGGCGCAAAAGGTCGCCGTTCGCGACCGCGTGCTGATGGACCTGTCGAACCTGACCGCCGAACAAACCCGGACGGTCGAGCAGAAGCGCGCGATCCAGCAGGAGTTGCTCGAGGCGGTCAACGACATCGTCGGCTCGGAGATCATCCGCAACGTCTACTTCACCGAGTTCGTCGTCCAGTGACGGACGCCTCGACCGATCCCCTCCTTTCGGCCGACGAGACCGAGGCCTTGCTCGACGCGATGCGCAGCTCCGGCGCGGGCGCGACGGACCCCGGCGTGCTCTCGCCCGACCGACCTCTCCGCGATGCGCTGGTCCGAGCCGATCGCGCGGCGGCGGCCTTCGCGCGCAGGCTTCGCCGTACGGTCGCACGTCTTCTCGGCGCTCCCGTCACGAGCGATCCGATCCCCGCGGAGATCGTCCCGCTCGGGGTCTTCCGCGCGGTGACCGACGAAGGGGGCTGGGTGGAGGCGCGCTCCGACGCCGGCCGCCCCGCCTGGATCGCCCTCGGGCCCGAAGGCGTGCGCGCGATCGTCGATCGGCGCTTCGGCGCTCCGTTCGGGGGCGCGGGCGCGTCTGCGGCGGTGACGGGACTCGCGAGCGGAGCGCTCTTGACGATCGCCGGACCGCTGGCGGCCGATGCGAGCGCCGCGTGGGCGGAGGCGGGTGGATTGCCGCTCGACCTCGCCCCGCCGGACGCCGCCGCCGCGCCCTTGCTCGATCTCGAGCCCGTCCTTCGCGTAGCGTGCCGCCTGTCGCCGCTCGGGCTTCCCGCCTTCGAGGCGGCCTTCGGCCTGTCGGCCGCGCTCGTCTCCGGGAGCCAGCCCCGCGTCGCGACACGCGCGGCCCACGGCCCGTCCGTCGTCCGTGTGGCGGCGCGCCTCGAGAAGGCCGAGGTCCAGATCCGCGCGGAGCTCGGCGGGGCGGAGAGCACCGTGCGCGAGATCCTGGCGATGCAGACGGGCGACGTCGTCCGTCTCGATCGATCGCCCGACGACCCGCTCGACGTCCGCGTCGAGGACGTCGTCAAGCTCCGCGGCCATCCGGTGGTGGCCCGCGGAAACCTGGCCGTCGAGATCACGGAGCGCTGCGCAGTGGAGGGCCCGAGATGACCGACCTGGAAACGACACAGTCGCAGCCGGCTCAGGTCCGCGGCGGAGACCTCGAGCGGATCCTGGACATCCCTCTTCAGGTCTGCGTCGAGCTCGGACGCAGGCGAATCCGGATCTCGGAGCTGCTCCAGCTCGCTGCCGGCTCCACCGTGGAGCTCGAGGCCGCCGCGGGCACGACGCTCTCGCTGTACGCGAACGGCGTGCTGCTCGCGCGCGGCGACGCAGTCCTCGTGGACGGGCGCTACGGGATCCGGGTGACCGAGATCGTCTCGCCCGAGGAGCGCGTCCTTCGCCTCGGCGGATCGGAGGCGCCCCGATGATCGACACGATGCTCTTCGCCGTTGCCGCCACGCTGCCTGCGCCGGAGATCCGCCACGTCCAGGACGTGACCCTCGGGGGCGACGAGACAGACCTCGAGATCCAGGTCGCCGCGGACGGCCCGCTGACGGTCGACCGGATCCACTCGGGCGCCGGCCGGCTGCGCGTTTGGTTCGCGCGCTCCGAGGTCGTGGACATGGATCGGCCCGGCGATGGAAAGGGAATCCGCCTCCTGCGCGCCTACGGAGGCGTGCGCGGATCGACCGTCGTGGTGGTGCGCCACTCGGCAGGCCGACTCCCGGGAGAAGCCGTGCAAGTGCTGTCGGACTCCTCCGGCGCCCGGATCCGCTTCGCGCGTGCGCTCGTGGCACCCGCAGAGCCGGAGCCGGCGGCGCAGCCGGCGCCCGCGCGCCTTGCGAGCGAGGTCCCCGTGCAGGGCGCTCCCGTTGCCGAGGCGACGGCCCCGACGAGCTCGCCCCAGACGACGACGTCCACGCCCGCGCCGAGGCGCCCCACGGCATCGACCGCCGACCCGGCGGCACCACGCCTCGCCGAGACCCGCGCGCCGCTGGGCCTCGTGTCCGCCCCGCCCCCTTCCCGTGGCGGTCCGGTGCTCTGGATCGCGGCGATTCTCGGGGCCCTTGGCCTCGTCGTCGTCGCCCGCTGGCTGCGGCGCAGGGCGCTCGGGAAAGCCGACCCGACCTCGATCTCCGTCCTGTCGCGCGTCCGGCTCGGCGCCAAGCACGAGATCGTCGTCGTCCGCGCCTTGGGCCGGGACCACCTGGTCGCGTTCGGTGACGGCTCGGTCCGGCGGATCGCTTCCCAGTCGCGCGCCGCTTCCGCTCGCGAAGGCGATCGGGACGCGGACGCGGCCACGGACCGCGAGGGGCCAACCGATCTCTCCGTGCCGGCCGTGCCGCCGCCCGACGAGGACCTGCTCCCCAGGCCCATCCCGCTGTACGGCCGAAGCGGCACCATCGGAGGCGCTGGCTTCGCGGCACCGCCGAGCGAGTCCGACGCGGTGGCCGGCATCGTCCGCCTCCGTCGCGCGGCGGGTCGGTAGGCGGTTCCATGCGGCGTGCTCTCGCGATCGCGGTCGGCGTTTCGGTCCTGGCCGTCCCCGTCCTCGCGCTCGCGCTGCCCGCGCCCACGATCCAGATCGGCCTCGGCGAGACGGAGGGCGCGAGCTGGGCGCCCGTCGTCAAGATGCTCGGCCTCCTGACCCTGCTCGCGCTCGCGCCCGCGGTGATCCTCTGCACGACGTCGTTCACGCGCATCCTCGTCGTCCTCTCGTTCCTGCGCCAGGCGATCGGGACGCACTCCGCCCCGCCGGGCCAGGTCGTCGTGCTCCTCTCGCTCATGCTGACCGGCGTCGTGATGGCGCCGATCGCCGCGCGCGTCGACGAGGTCGCGATCCGGCCCTACCTGGACGGCAGCCTGCCGGAGGAAGAGGCGCTGGAGGCCGCCAAGGGGCCGATCCGCGAGTTCCTCCTGCGGCAGACGCGCGAGAACGACCTCGAACTCTTCTACCGGATGACGCGTACGCCCGCACCACAGACGCAGGCCGACGTCGCGATGCACCTGCTCGTGCCGGCCTTCCTGATCTCGGAGCTGTGCACGGCGTTCGAGATGGGGTTCCTGCTCTTCTTGCCCTTCGTCCTCATCGAGATCGTCGTCGCGTCGATCCTCTCGTCGATGGGAATGGTGATGCTCCCGCCGACGATCGTCTCCATGCCGCTCAAGCTCCTGCTCTTCGTCGCCGTCGACGGGTGGAGCCTGCTGGCCCAGAGCCTCGTGGCGAGCTTCGGATGACCGCGTCGCTCGCGACGGAGTGGCTGCGCGAGACCCTCCTGCAGGCGGTGATCGTCGCCGGCCCGCCCATGCTCGCGGCCGTCGTCCTCGGCGTGCTCGTCGCGATTCTGCAGGCCGCCACGCAGATCAACGACTCGGCCGTCGCCTTCGCCCCCAAGGCCATCGGCGTCGTGATCTCGATCCTCGTGGCCGGCGCTTGGATGCTCGGCCGGATCGAGGACTTCACGCGCGCCGTCCTCGTCGCCGTGGGGCAGGTGGGCGGTTGACCGGTGAGGCCTTCGATCTCGTGTTGCCCCGGCTCCTCTTCGTGGGTCTGGTGGGGATCCGCGTCGGCGTCGCGATCGTCACGCTGCCGCCACCCTTCGGAGACGTGTCGCCGATCGCGGTGCGCGTTTCGCTCTCGCTTCTGGTCGCGTTCGCGCTCGGGCTTGCCATGCCCGCGCCGGACCTCGCCGCGGACCCGGTCGCCTTCGTACGGGCGGCCATCGGCGAGGCGGCCATCGGCGCGCTGCTCGGCCTGACGGTCCGTGCCGCGATGGCGGCCGCCGAGGTCGCGGGGGGCCTGTGCGGCCTGTCGATGGGCCTCGGCTTCGCGTCCACGGTCGATCCGGCGCTCGGCGAGGAGGTCCTTCCCACCACGCGCCTGGTCGTCCTGCTCGCCGCGCTGCTCTTCTTCGCCACGGGCGGGCACCACGCCGTGCTCGGCGCGCTCGGCGCGAGCCTCGAGATCGCGCCGCCCGGACAGATCGGCCGCGTCCTCGCGAGCCCGAACGTCCTGCGGATCGGGGCGCAGAGCGTGGCACATGGGTTGCAAATCGCTGCACCCGTGGTGGCGACGATGTTCCTCGTGAATGCAGGAATCGCATTGGTTTCGCGGGCCGCGCCGCAGCTGCACGTCTTCGCGCTCTCGATGGGGCTCGCCGCCGCCGTCGGCCTCGTGACGCTCGCCGCCACCGCCCCGTCGCTCGCCCACGCGATCGCACAGGAGATGGCCCGCCTGCCAGACGCCCTCGTGGCGCAGCTGGGACGATAGCGATGGCGGACCGAGAGAGCCGGACTGAGCAAGCGACCCCGCGCCGGCGCGAGAAGCTGCGGGAGGAGGGACGCCTTCCGCGCAGCGGCGACCTGCTCGCGGTCGCCGCGGTGGTCGGCGGCGGCGGGGTCCTCGCCGCGACCTTTCCGTCCGCCGCCCGCGCGCTCGCGTCCTTCGCGCGACGTTGCTTCTCGGGCGCCTTCGGATCCACGGGCGAGGCGCTGGGCGCCACGGTCCCCGCGCTCGCCACGGCGGTAGGACCCACGGTCGTCGGAGCCGCCGCCCTCGTCGGCCTCGTCGGCGCGGCGCACACGCGGGGCCTGTTTGCCCTCGAGCTGGCGCTGCCGAAACTCGAGCGCCTCGCTCCCGGACCGCGTCTTTCCCGCCTCTTCGTCCCGTCGCCCGACATGGCGGCCGAGGTCGGCAAGATGCTCGTGAAGGTCGTCGCCGTGGGCGTCGTCGTCTGGCGCGTCGCGGCCGAGCGCATGCCGCGCTTCGGGATGCTCTCCGCGATGCCGCCTGCCCTCGCAGCAGCCGAGGTCGGGTCCGCCGTACTCGCCGTGGCCCTGCACGGCGCGGCCGCGTTCGCGCTCGTCGCCGCGGCCGACGTCTGGCTCGCGCAGCGGCGTTTCGACAAGGAATCGAAGATGAGCCGCGACGAGGTGCGCCGCGAGCACAAGGAAGAGGAAGGCGATCCCAACTTGAAGCGCCGAATTCGCCAGAAGATGCGCGAGCTCGGCCGCCGCCGGATGCTCGCGGACGTCGCGACGGCGACGGTGGTCGTCGCGAACCCGACCCACGTCTCTGTTGCGCTGCGCTACCGCGCGACGAAGGACGCCGCGCCCGTCGTCGTCGCCAAGGGGAGCGAAGAGCTGGCGGGGCGCATCCGCGCCGAAGCGCGCCGGCACGGGGTCCCCGTCGTCGAGAACCGGCCGCTCGCGCGCCTGCTGCACGCGAAGAGCAAGCTCGGCCGCGCCGTGCCGGTCGCCCTGTACCGCGCCGTCGCCGAGGTGATCGCGCACGTCTACCGGCTCCAGGGGAGGGCGGCATGACGCGGCTGCTCGAAGCGCTGCGGCGTCCCGGCGCGGCGGCCGCGATCGGGATTCCCCTCGCCCTCGTCGCGATCGTGCTCTTGCTCGTGGTCCCGCTGCCCGCCTTGCTCCTCGACCTGCTCCTGGCCGCCTCCATCTCGCTGTCGATCGCGATCCTGATGGTCGCGATCCAGGTCGAGAAGCCGGTCGAGTTCTCGGCGTTTCCGACCGTCCTGCTCTTCGGCACCCTGCTGCGCCTCGCGCTCAACGTCGCCTCGACGCGGCGCATCCTTCTGCACGGCGCCGAGGGGACGGACGCGGCGGGCGGCGTCATCCAGGCCTTCGGCGAGTTCGTCGTGGGCAGCAACTACGTCGTCGGCCTCGTCCTGTTCCTGCTCCTCGTTCTCATCAACTTCGTCGTGGTGACCAAGGGCGCGGGCCGGGTCGCGGAGGTGTCCGCGCGGTTCGTCCTCGACGCACTGCCCGGCAAGCAGATGTCCGTGGACGCCGACCTGTCGAGCGGGGTGATCGGCCAGGACGAGGCGCGCGCCCGTCGCCGCGCGATCGAGCAGGAAGCGGACTTCTACGGGGCGATGGACGGCGCGAGCAAGTTCGTCCGCGGAGACGCCATCGCGGCGCTCCTCATCACCGGGATCAACATCGTCGGCGGCCTGGTCGTCGGCGTCGTCCAGAACGACATGGCGGTCGGCGACGCCGCGGCCACCTACACGGTCCTGACCGTCGGCGAGGGGCTCGCCGCGCAGATCCCGGCCCTGCTGGTCTCGACCGCCGCGGGCGTCATCGTGACGCGATCGGCCGCCGGTTCGGGCCTGTCCGCCGCGCTGGTACGGCAGCTGGGCCAGAGCCCGCGCGCCCTCGGCGTCACCGCTGCCGTCCTCTTCGTCCTGGCGCTCCTGCCCGGGATGCCGACCCTCCCGTTCCTCGCTCTCGGCGCAGGATTCGGCTGGTTCGCGTCGCGAAAGCGCGCGGAGGAGCCGGCCGACGGTCCTTCCGGCGTCACGGCCGCGGCGCAGGCGGACCCCACGGCAGTCGAGAAAGCGCGCATCGAGGAGATGCTCCCCGTCGATCTGCTCTCGCTCGAGGTCGGCCTCGACCTGGTCCCCCTCGTGGATCCGTCTCAGGGCGGGGAGCTCGTCGAGCGGATCGGCGCGATCCGGCGCAACCTCGCCGCGGACCTCGGGATCATCGTTCCGCAGGTCCACGTCCGCGACAACCTGCGCTTGCGGCCGCAGGCGTACCGGCTGCTCCTGTCCGGCAACGAGATCGCGCAGGGCGAGCTGCGGCCCGCGCGGATGCTCGCGATGGACCCGACGGGCGCCGCGCCCCCGATCGACGGCGAGCGCGTCCGGGAGCCCGCATTCGGGCTGCCCGCACGATGGATCGCGACCGGCGACCGCGAGCGGGCGGAGTCGGCCGGGTACACCGTCGTCGACGCGCCGACCGTTGCCGCGACCCATGTCACCGAGACCTTGCGGCAGTGCGCCCCGGACCTGCTCGGCCGCGCCGAGGCGCAGGAGATCCTCGACCTGTTCGCCAAGAAGCATGCGCGCCTCGTGGACGAGCTGATCCCGAACCTGTTGCCGCTCGGCGAGGTGATCAAGGTCCTGCGGGGGTTGCTCCGCGAGGGGATCCCCATCCGCGACCTGCGGACGATCTTCGAGGCGCTCGCGGACCAGGCGCGCGAGACGAAGGACCCCGACGAGCTGTGCGAGCGCGTCCGCGAACGGCTCGCGCGCCACATCACGCAGCGTCTGCGCGGCGACGACGGCCGGGTCGCCGCACTCGTGCTCGACCCGAAGGTCGAGGACGCGATGCGCGCCGGTCCCCTCGAGCCGGTGGTCGCCAGCCAGATCATCCGCTCGCTCGAGACCGGAGTACGCGCCTTCGCGGCGATCTCGACGCCGCCCGTGATCCTCGTGTCGCCCGACGTGCGCCGCGTCGCCGCCGCCTTCTTCGGACGCCGCGTCCCGGGGCTCGGCGTCGTGTCGTACAGGGAGATCGATCCGAAGGCCCAGGTTCGCAACCTCGGCGTCGTCGGGCTCGGGCCACAGACGCGCAACGTATTCCAGGAGGCCGCCTGATTCACGGAGGACCGATTCACGGAGGAAAGATGGACGTTCGACGCTACCGTGCCCGGAAGTTCGGAGATGCGCTCGCAGAGGTCGAGAGGGACCTCGGCCCGGACGCCGTGATTCTCTCGTCCCGCGAGATCGGGCCGCGCGTGTTTCCCCTCGGCCGGCGGGAGGTCGAGATCACGGCCGCGCCGCCTCAGGCCGCTCTGGCGAGTCCCACGGTCGGCGCCGACTCGCCGACGCCGGCGATGCAGCTCATGGAACCGATCCGCGGGGAGCTTCGAGCGCTGCGCGACGCGGTCACCCGCAGCGGTCCGGCGGCTCCCGCGCCCGACGACACGGACCCGCTCGCCAGGCAGCTCGCCCGCCAGATGACCCCCCCCTCGGCGATCGACACGATCGCCCGCCGCGTTCGGGCGACGCTCGGGCGGCGCCCGGCTACCCTCTCCGAGGCCGCGGGTCCGCTCGCGGCCGCCCTCGAGGCCGAGATGATCTTCGCGGGTCCGATCGCGAGCCCCCCGCGCGGTCCTCGCATCGTCGCCGTCGTCGGGCCGACCGGCGTCGGCAAGACCACGACCGTCGCCAAGATCGCGGCGCGTGCGGCGCTCGTGGAGCGCCGGAAGGTCGCGCTGGTCTCCGTCGATCGGTACCGGGTCGCCGGGATCGAACAGCTCGCCCGCTACGCGGACCTGATCGGCCTGCCGCTCGAGGTTGCGGACGGGCCGGCCTCGCTGCGCGACGTGGTCGGCCGAGCGTCCGACGCGGACCTCGTGCTCGTGGACACGGCGGGCCGCGCGCCCGGTGACACGGACGCGGTCGACGAGCTAGCGCGCACGCTGGCCGCCGCGGGCGAGCCGGTCGAGACGCACCTGCTCCTGTCGGCGACGACCCGCGAGGCCGAGGCGGGATCGCTGGTGCGCCGGCACTCCGCGTGCCGGCCGTCGCGGCTGACGATCACGAAGGTCGACGAGGCCCTCGCCTTCGGGGGGATCGTCTCGCTGCACGCGCGCAGCGGCCTTCCGCTCGCGTACTTCACGACGGGACAGCGGGTTCCCGAGGACATCGAGCCGGCCGCATCGGACCGGCTCGCAGCGCTGCTCTGCGGAATCGAGGTGAACTGATGGAAAAGGGATCCTTCGTGGCACGTCCGAGCGATCAAGCCAGCTCCCTGCGGGCGATGGGCGCGTTGCAGGGCAGCGCGATTCCCCTGCGGCGGTCGACGTGGTCCGGGACGCGCAGCATCGCCGTGACGAGCGGCAAGGGCGGCGTCGGCAAGAGCCAGATCGCCGCGAGTCTCGCGGTCCTGTTCGGGCGCATGGGCGCGCGCGTGCTGTGCATCGACGCGGACCTCGGGCTCGCCAGCCTCGACCTGATGCTCGGGCTCGCGCCGACCGCCGACCTGCGCGACGTCCTCTCCGGTGCGCACAAGGTCGAGGACGTGCTGCTCCAGGGGCCCGCAGGGGTGTCGCTCTTGCCCGCGTGTCCGGGTGGCTACGAGATCGCGAACCTCTCGGACGTCGAGCGGGTGGCGCTGCGCCGCGCTCTCGCGCCGATCGCGGGACGGTTCGACGTCGTCGTCGTCGACACCGGCGCGGGCATCGGCTCGAACGCGGTTTCGTTCGCGGCGAGCGGCGAGGAGGTGATCCTCGTCATCACACCCGACCCGACGTCGATGCGCGACGCCTACGCGATGGCGAAGTCGCTGTGGCGGCGTCACGGCGTTCGCCGCGTCGAGGTCGTGATGAACCAGGTCGCGTCCGAGGACGAAGGACGGCGGCTGTGGGCGACGTTCGACGAGCTGTGCGGCCGTTTCCTCGACATCGAAGTGGGTCTGCTCGGCTCGATCCCGCGCGACCCGCAGGTGCCCATGGCCGTCGCGCGCGGCGTCCCCGTGCCGATCGCCCAGCCTGGATCTCCCGCGGCGCTCGCGATCTCCGGCATCGTGCGACGGCTCGTCGCGCGCGGGGACGCCGAGCGGCCTGCCCGCGACGGGTTCTGGGCCGACCTGCTGTCCAACCCCGCGACGGAGAGCCCGTGAAGAACTTCGCGCGAGCCTACGAGTCACCGCAGAGCGGCCGGCCCGCGAGTCGGGACGAGCTCATCGAGCGCGGCATCGTGGTCGTACGGCGTACCGCGTTCCGGATGATCCGCCGGCTGACCCCGAACGTCGACGTGGAGGACCTCGTCGCGGCCGGGACGGAGGGCCTGCTGCGCGCCGTGGATCGGTGGGACCCGAGCCGCGGGCCCTTCGAGCCGTACATCGAGCCGTGCGTCCGCGGCGCCATCCTCGACGAGCTTCGCGCCAGCGACGCGATGACCCGCCACGGCCGCAAGCGCCTGCGCGAGGTCACGGCCGCGATCGGCAGGCTCGAGCAGCGTCTCGGCCGCGCACCCGAAGGGGCGGAGGTCGCGCAGACCCTCGGGATCACGATCGAGGAGTACTGGTCGCTGATGGCCGACTTCGCCTCGACGCCGGTCCTCGGGTCCGAGGAGGATGCCGAGGGCGAGTGCGCCCTGCCGGAGACGCGCGATCCCGTCACGATGCTGGAGGAGCGGGATCTGCGAGAAGCGCTGCGCGGCGCGATCCTGCGCCTGCCCGACCGCACGCAGAAGATCCTCGCGCTGTACTACCAGGAAGAATGCACGCTCGCGGAGATCGGAAAGATTTTCGGAGTCTCCGAGTCGCGCGTGTGCCAGCTGCTCGGCGAGGCGGTCTCGCGCCTGCGCGTGGGCCTAGAGCAGGAGGTGTCCTGATGTCGGACGGGATCTGGTCTGCGCTCTCCGGAGCGGTCGCACAGCAGCGTGCGCTGGACGTCACGGCGAACAACGTCGCGAACGCGGGAACCGCCGGCTACCGGGCGGACCGCGTCTCGTTCGGCGAGGCCCTCAGCCGCGCGCAGGGAGGCGGGCGCGCGCCCGACGCGCTGCGGTTCGTCGGCGTCTCGCAGGTCCGCTACGATCCGACGTCCGGGTCGATCCGCCGGACCGGCAACCCGCTCGACCTCGCGCTGCAGGGCGACGGCTTCTTCGCGATCGACACGCCGGCGGGCGTCCGGTACACGCGCGCGGGCGCTTTCAAGCTCGACGCGGGCGGGACCCTGCGCACCTCCGACGGCCACGCCCTCGCCGGCACGGCCGGGGCGATCATGCTTCCCGCGGAGGCGGCGTCCGTCACGATCGCATCGGACGGCACCGTCGCGGCCGACGGACAGGAGGTCGGACGGATCCGCGTCGTCCGCTTCGAGAGCCCCGACGGGATCCGGAAGGTCGGCGCGAGCTTCTTCGAGGCGCTCGCGGGCGCCGTCCCGATCGAAACGGAAGAGACGCAGATCGTGCAGGGCCACCTCGAGAGCTCCAACGTCAACGCGGTGGCGGGCATGAACGAGCTGGTCTCGATCAGCCGCTCGTTCGAGGCGTTCCAGAAGGTCATCCAGGCATTCCGGCAGCTCGACGAGCGCACGGCGCGCGACGTCGGGAGCCGGTAGAGGAGAGGAAAAATGCTTCGAGCACTCGATACGGCGGCGACGGGAATGGCGGCGGAGCAGATGCACATCGACGTGATCTCCAACAACCTCGCGAACGTGAACACGACGGGGTTCCGCCGCAGCCGGGCGGAGTTCCAGGACCTCGTCTACCAGACGCTCAAGCCCACGGGCGCGGCGACGGGGAGCGGGGGTGCGGTGCCCTCCGGCCTGCAGATCGGCCAGGGGACGCGCGCCGTCGCGACTGCGCGGGACTTCGCCCAGGGCGCCCTCCGGCAGACCGGCAACCCCCTCGACCTGGCGATCGAGGGCGGCGGGTTCCTGCGGATCACGCGCCCGAACGGGGAGCCGGCGTACACGCGGGCCGGCAACCTGCGCACCGACGCGGAGGGCAAGCTCGTGACGGTCGACGGCTATGCGGTCGACCCGGAGGTCAACATCCCACCCGACGCGACCAGCGTCACGATCGCTCCGGACGGTACGGTCTCCGTGACGCAGGGGGGCTCGTCCGAGGCGACGGAGGTCGGGCGCATCCAGCTCGCCACGTTCCCGAACGTCGGCGGCCTCGACGCCATCGGGCGCAACCTGCTCGTGCCGACGGTCGCGAGCGGCGACGCCGTGACCGCGAACCCGGGTGAGGGCGGGACGGGGACCCTCCTACAGGGGTTCCTCGAGGGATCGAATGTCGAGGTCGTCACCGAGATGATCGATCTCATCACGAGCCAGCGCGCCTACGAGATCAACCACCGGGTGATCCAGGCGGCGGACGAGATGCTGCGCCGCACGACGGAGGGAAGGTGATCCGCGTCCTGACTTTGCTGGTCGCGGCGGCCGTCGCGACCGTTCCGGCCGCTGCGTCCGAGGCGCGCCGCGGCCGTCGCATCGGCCGCACCGAGCTCGCGCGGATCTCCCAGGAAGCAATCGACGCGGCGCTCGAGGCCGGGTGCCGCGCCGAGCGCGTCCGCGTGCCGGGCGCCGTCTCGGTACCCGCGGGTGAGGTGGAAGCGGCCGCCATCGTCCGAACGCCGGCGCGCGACGCGGACGTCGCCGCGACCGTGGTCCTTCGCGTCGGCGAAGAAGAAGTTCGCGTCGCCCTGCGCGCCGACGTCGTCTGTCCCCCACCGGTGCTGGAGTCGGGCGATCGCGTCCGGATCGTCGCACGCGCCGGACCCGTGGTCGCCTCGGCGCCGGGCATCGCCGCGCAGGCCGGACGCATCGGCGAGACGATCCGCGTCACGAACACGGCCACGCGAACGTCGGTCGTCGCGCGCGTAGTCGACGCCGGCACGGTGGAAGTGGAGATGTGACATGAAGACGCTCGCGAATCTCGCTCTCCTCTCCCTCCTCGCCGGCTGCGGCGCCAAGCACATCGCGCCGCACACGCCGCGCGCGCGTCGCTACGCGCCGGGCCGCTACGAAGCTGGCGGCCAGCCCGTCTCCGAGGGTTCGGCCTGGCCGGACGGCAGCCGGGGACTCTTCGCCGACTTCCGCGCGACGCGTGTCGGCGACCTCGTCACGATCCGCGTGGACGAATCCCCCAACGCAGAGGGTGATGCCGGCACGTCCCTCGACCGTTCCGTCTCGCGGGAGGCCGGGGTCGGCTCTCTCTACGGGCTCGTCGAGGCGATGCGCCGCGCCTACCCGGACATGGATCCCGAGGAGTTGCTCGCGCTCACCTCGGAGCAGACGTTCGAGGGCAACGGACAGACCTCGCGGGGCAGCCGACTGCGCGCCGCGATCGCCGTCCGGGTCGAGCAAGTGATGCCCAACGGGGACCTGTACCTGGCGGGCACCAAGATCCTGATGATCAACGACGAGGAGCTGCACCTGTACGTCTCCGGCGTCATCCGCCCCGAGGACATCGAGCAGGACAACTCGGTCCGTTCGAGCCTCATCGCGGACGGACAGGTCGAGTTCAGCGGACGCGGCGCACTCACCGACAACCAGCGACAGGGTTGGCTCACGTCGATCCTGAACGCGATCAACCCGTTCTGAGGTGACCATGATCCGTTTCCTCCTTCCGATCCTCCTCGTCCTGACCGCATCCCCGGCAGGCGCCGTCCGCGTGCAGGAGCTGTGCGAAGTGCGCGGCGCGCGCGCGAACCAGCTCATCGGGTACGGGCTCGTCGTGGGGCTCCGGAGCACGGGCGACTCTCGACAGGCGCGCTTCACGGTCCAGAGCGTCGCCGCGATGCTGCGCCGCCTCGGCGCGACGGTCGACCCGCAACTCATCCAGACCCGCAACGCGGCGGCCGTCGTCGTGACCGCCACCCTGCCGGCGTTCGCCCGGCCGGGGACGCGCATCGACGTCACCGTCTCGTCGCTGGGCGACGCGCGCAGCCTCGAGGGCGGCACGCTCCTGCAGGCGCCGTTGACCGCGGGCGATCGCCGCATCTACGCGGTCGCGCAGGGCGCGCTCCTCATCGGCGGATTCTCCGCCGGCGGCCGCACCGGATCGCAGGTCCAGCAGAACCACACGACCGTCGGGCGTGTCCCCGAGGGGGCGATCGTCGAACGCCCGATCGACGTCCCCATCGGGACGGACGGCACCGTCGTCCTCACGCTCCGGGCCCCGTCGTTCGTCACCGCCTCGCGGATCGCCGAGGCCGTCAACGGCGCGGTCGGCGAGAACTCGGCCTCCGCCGTCGACGCCGGCGCAGTCCGCATCACCGTCCCAGAAGACCACCGCAACCGGATCGCAGAGTTCCTCTCCGGCCTGCAGCTGCTGGACGTGCAGCCCGACGCCCCCGCGCGCGTCGTGATCGACGAGCGGACCGGGACGATCGTTCTCGGGGCGGGCGTGCGCATCTCGGAAGTGGCGATCGCACAGGGGGGGCTGACCGTCGAGGTCACGGAGCGGCGGCAGGTCTCCCAGCCTGGCCCCTTCGGCCGCGGGCGCACCGCGGTCGTCCCCGAGACCGACGTGCAGGCGCAGGCGTCGGGCGGCGCGATCCACCACCTGCAGCCCACCGCGAGCCTCGCGGAGGTCGTCGCCGCGCTCAACGCAGTCGGCGCGCGACCGCGGGACCTCGTCTCCATCTTCCAGGGCCTGCGCAGCGCCGGCGCGCTGCAGGCGGCGATCGAGGTGCAGTAGTGCCCGTGGGCATGCCCATCCCGGTCCACGCATCGGGCGCGCCACGCGCCGCCGAGACGCCGCCCGCGCGCCAGGCGGCGCAGGCGTTCGAGGCGATGCTCGTGCAGCAACTCCTGAGGACCATGCGGGCGACGGTCCCTTCCGCGGAGGGACCGTCCTACCAGCGCGACCTGTACTTCGAGATGTTCGACGAGGCGATTGCCGAACAGATCTCGAAGGGCGAAGGGATCGGCCTGGCGCAGACCTTCGAGGCGGCCTTCGGCGGTGAGTCCGGCGCGGGGGAGACGGTGCACCGCAGCGCGCCCCAATCGCTCGCGCCTGCGAGCGCGCCTGCCGGGATTCCGCTTCCGGGCGGGGCGGCACGCATCCAGCGTGCGGCGGGCGAGATGATCGCGCCGGGATCATCCACGCACTGGGGACGTGACGGCGCCCTCGGACCGCAGGACCTGCGGAGCGAGATCGAAACGCCCGTGCAGGGCGGCGCGGCCCGCTTCAACGTCCTCGACGCGCGAGGCTACGAGGGCTACTACAAGTGCAACCTCTTCGCGTTCGAGGTCGCGCGGCGCGCCGGATACGCGGTCCCGGTCATCCCGCGCGGGAGGGGCTGGGGCTTTCCAGGGGCGGACGCGGTCGCACGCGACGCGGCGGACGGCGGCGTGCGTGGCGGCTGGGCGCATGTCGCGACGGGCGCCTCGGCGTCTGCCCTCGATCGGTCCATCCGCGAAGAGGGGCGAGGCTACATGCTGGCGGGCAGCGCCCCCGGCGAGGCCATGGGGCACATGGCCGTCGTCGAGCGCGTCCACCGCGTCGAGTACGGCCCGGACGGTGCCATGCGCCGGATCGTCTTCGACGGATGGGAGACGAGCCGGCGCGGCGCCCGCCACCTGGTCGACCGGACCTGGAACTTCGTCGGGAACCCGGGCGGCACGAATCAGCGAAACGGCTTCGATCGCATCGAGATCATGGAGCTTCTTGCCCCGGCGGCCGGTGGCGCCGCGGAGGTCTCGCTCGGCACCGCCCAGAGGCCATCGCTGCTCGACTCAAGTCCCGACACGAGGCGGCCGAATCCCGTAGCAGAGGTAGAGCGATGAGGATCCAAGGCCCCTCCCACTCCCCCCGAGTCGTCCCCCAGGGCGCTGCGCCCAAGACGGAAAAGAGCGAGCGAGGCTCCGAGCCGCCCGCAGAGGCCGTCTATGTCTCGCGAACCGCCCGGCTTCTTGCGGCCGCCCGTGCGCCCGAGACGCCGGACCCGGCCCGCGTCGACCGCCTTCGCAGGCTTGTCGCGGACGACGGTCTTCCCGTCGACGTCGACCGGATCATCGACGCGATACTGGCAGAGGAGCGATGAACGTGGCCGACGCGCACGACGAGGTGATCCAGGAGCTCTCAGGCCTGCTCGAGCGCGAGCGCGCGGCGGCCGTCGCCGCGGACGTCGCGACCCTCGAGAGCCTCGTCGAGCCGAAGCGCCGCCTCGTGTGCGCTCTCGTGGACGGAGGGGCGGCGGGCAGCGCCGTGGACGACCTCGTCCGTCAGTCGCGCGCCAATCTCGAGCTGATGCGAAACCTCGTCGGCTGCCTGCGATCCCTCGCGCGTCCCGTCGAAGGGGAGCCGACCTACGGCCGCAGAGGCCACCTCGCGGACGTCCCCGCCGCACAGACCCTGGCGAGAATCTGATGGCGGTCTCGAGCCTGCTCGGCGTCGGACGCACCGGCCTGGTCACGCACACGCTTGGATCGGGAATGGCGTCGCACGGAGCGTCGAACGTCGCGACGCCCGGCTTCAGCCGCCGCGCGCTCGAGCTGGCGGGCATCGCGCCGCCCCCCCGGCACGGCGGAGGCGTCCAGGCGCTCGGAATCCGTCGGGTGATCGATCCGTTCGTCGAGAGGCGTCTGCTGGGCGCCCGCGCCGACGCAGGTTTCGCGACGCGGCGCGCGATGGCGCTCGGCACCCTCGACCGCGTGCTGTCCGACGACGCGGGGCTCGGCGCCGCGCTCGATGCCTTCGAGACGGCCGTGGCGGACCTCGCCGCGTATCCGGGCGACCGCGCCGCGCGCACGCAGATGCTCGCGCGCGCCGAGGGGCTCGCGACCGCATTCCGATCGGCCGCGACCGAGATCCGCCTCGGCGTCGAAGAAGCGGACCAGCGCATCGAGATGGAGGTGCGCGAGGTCAGCGGCGCGCTCGAGGAGATCGCGCGCCTCGGCGAGGAGATCGCGAAATCCGAGGTCCGGGGCGAAGAAGCGAGCGACCTGCGCGACCACCGCGACGAGCTCGTCCGCCAGGTGGCCGACCGCGTGCCGGTGACGGTCGTCACCCATCCGGACGGACGCATGTCCCTGCTGCTCAAGGGCGGGCTTCCCCTCGTATCGCCCGACGGAGCCTCCCCGCTGCAGACGGTCCGCGATCCCGTCACGGGGCGCGTCCGCATCGAGCGCGTGACGGCCGGCGCGGCCCAGGACGTCACGAATTCGGTCACGAGCGGCTCCATCGGCGGGCTGCTCGCCGCGCGGGACGGCGCGCTCGCCGATGCACGAGCGGACCTCGACCAGCTCGCCTTCGACGTCGCGTCCGCCTACAACGCCGTCCACGCCGCCGGCTTCGGCCTCGACGGCGTCGCCGGTCGGGACCTCTTCGCGCCGCCGGCCGCCGCCGCGGGCGCCGCCGAGGCGATGGCGGTCTCCGCCGCGGTCGCCGGCAACCCGGACGCGATCGGCGCGTCGCTCGATCCCCTGGCCCTGCCCGGCGACAACCGCAACGCCCTGGCGCTCGCGGCCCTCGCGGACGCGCCCATCGCCGGCGGTGCCACGCGGACCGTCCAGGGCGCGCTCGCGGACCTGCTCGCCGAGGCGGGCTCGGCGATCCGCGCGGCGACGGAAGGGGCCGGCCGTGCCGACGCCGTGCTCGCGCAAACCCAGGCGCTGCGCGACTCCGTCTCCGGCGTCTCGCTCGACGAGCAGATGCTCGATCTCATGCAGTACCAGCGGGCCTACCAGGCGTCGCTGCGCGTCATCGAAGTCGCCGACCAGATGCTCGAAGACCTCCTCGCCCTAAAGAGGTGACGAACATGCGCGTGACGGACGCCGCTCTCTTCGATCGTTCGCAGCGGGGGCTCTCCCTCGTCCGCTCGTCGTACATGGCCGCGCAGCAGCGCGCGATGACCGGCAAGAGGGTGAACGCGCCGAGCGACGACCCGCTGGCTGCGTCGCTGTCCCGGCGCGTGCAGGCGCGACTCGCGCGGTTCGAGGCGCACGGCCGGGCGATCGACGCGGGGGATCGACGCCTGCAGGCGACCGACGCGGCGCTCTCGCAGGTCGGGGCGGTCATGGACCGGATCCGCCAGATCGCCATCCAGTTCGCCAACGACACCTACGGCGCCGACGAACGCGCGATGGCCGCGGCCGAGGTCGTCGAGCTGAAGGCCGCGCTCGTGTCCCTGGGCAACACCGAGGTCGGGGGGCAGCACCTCTTCGCGGGCTACCGCGACGCTGCGGCGCCCTTCGACGCGGCCGGGGCGTATTCCGGCGACGGCGCGGAGCCCGAGCTGGACGTCGCGCCCGGCCTGCGCGTCAAGGTCGGAGTCTCCGGCGCGCAGGCGTTCGGCGTCGGCGCCGGCGTGAATCTCTTCGCGACGTTCGATGTGCTGTCGGCGGCCCTGTTCGCGAACGACGGCGCATCGGTCCGCGCGACGATCGATTCGATCGCGACGGGCGTGGAGCAGGTCGCCGATGTGCGCGGCACCGCCGGCGTGCGCATGCAGGCGCTCGCGGCCGCACGATCGGCCGTCGAAAGGCTCTCCGAGCAGTCCCGCGCGACCCAGGCTTCGCTCGTCGAGATCGACGCCGTGGAGGCGTTCTCGGATCTCGCGCGTGCCGAGCACGCGTTGACCGCCGCGGTGCAGGTGGCGTCCATGCTTCCGCCGCCTGGGCTGGCGGGCGGATCCACGAGGTAGGGAGAGATGGCCATGCAAGTCGTCGCCGCGCGCACGACCCGTCCGGACCTGAGCGCCGCGCCCATCTCCCCGAGCGCTGCGCGGATCGTCGCGGCCGCGTCGAAGCCGGACGTCTCGGTCGGAGAGCTCGGCCGGCTCGCGGCGGTGGATCCGGCATTCGCGGCGCGTCTGCTGCGCGCCGTGCACGCCCCGAGCTTCGGGCTGCGCGAGCGGGTCACGTCGATCCCGCACGCCGCGACATTCGTCGGCGTCCGAGGCATGCGCAATCTCGCGCTCGGCCTGGCCCTGCGCGATCTCGCCCCGCGCGGCAAGGGGCAGACAGTCCTGTCGGCGTGCCTGCGTCGCGCGGCCGCCGCGCAGGCCGTCGCCCGCGCGATGCGCGTTGATCCCGCCGACGGCTTCACGGTCGGGCTGTGCCTCGAGATCGGCCTGCTCGTCGTCGCGCGGGCGGACGCGAAGCTGGCCGAGGCGCTCGTCGGGCTCGCGCCTTCGGCCCGGATCGAGAAGGAACGCGCCGACCTCGGATCCGACCACGCCTCGATCGGCGCTTCGCTCGCCCGTCGGTGGCAGCTCCCCGCAAACCTGGTGGGCGCCATCGAAGCCCACCACGCCGAGGCCCCTTCCGCGGGGATCGCGGCCGTCGCGTGGGCCGCAGAGAGGATCGCCCAGCCCTTCGAGGACCCCGAAATCGACGCAGCGGTCGAGCGAGCGCGTGCGGCGGGGGTGACGATCGGCCTGCAGGCCGAAACCGTGGACGAGATCCTCTCGGGACTGCCCGCCGCGGTCTCTTCCCTCGCAGCCGGGCTCGACCTCGACACTGGCGAGCAGGCGGACCTCGAGGGGCTGCGCGCGCGCGCGGGCCAGCGGCTCTACGAGATGAACGTCGGCTACGAGGAGCTGGTCCGCCGGCTGGAAGCGACGCTGCGCGAGCGCGATGCGCTCCTGCGCCAGCTCGAGGAAGCGAACGCCCGACTCGACGCCATCGCGCGCGTGGACGCATTGACGGGCGTCGCGAACCGCCGCGCCACGGAAGAGATGCTGCGGCGCGAGATGGCGGACCACGACCGCAAGGGCCGCGCGATCTGCGTGTGCATCGGCGATATCGACCACTTCAAGTCGATCAACGACCGTCACGGGCATCCCGCGGGCGACGAGGCCTTGCGAACCGTCGCGGGCGTGCTCGCCAGAAGCCTGCGCGCCGCGGACCACGTCGGGAGGTGGGGCGGCGAGGAGTTCGTCGTGATCCTGCCGGAGACCGAGATCGACGCGGGCGCCCTGGTGGCCGACCGGCTCCGGGCCGCGGTCGATTCGGCGCAGATCGAGACCGCCGCCGGGACGATCCGGGTGTCCGTCAGCATCGGCATCGCGATGGCGACGGGTCCGGGCTGCTCGGGGCAGGTCGAGAAGCTCCTCGCCGCAGCCGATGCGGCGCTGTACAGGGCCAAGCAGGGCGGCCGAAACCGCGTCGAGCGCGGAGCGATCGAATGACCGCCGCCGTCCTCGAAGCCGTCGTGGCGGGCGAGGATCGGACCCTCGCGGTCGCCGTCCGGATCCTCAAGGGCGCGGTCGCGGCCCGTGCGTCCGACATCCACTTTCGGGCGGGGCGTCCGCCCCTCGTGCGCGTGGACGGCGCGCTCGTCCCGCTCGAGCACCCGCCGCTCGACGCGTCGGTGATCGCGTCGGTCGCGGCCGCGTTCGCGCGGGCTTCGGGCACGCGCGTGGACCCGCTCGCGGTGCGGCAGAGCGACTTCTCCTTCGCGCTGCCCGACGTCGGCCGCTTCCGCGCGCACGTGTACCGGCAGGCGGCGACGTTCGCGATCGTGCTGCGCGTGATTCCGCGCCAGATTCCGGATTTCGCGGCGCTGCGACTGCCGCCGGTCGTGAAGCGAATCGCCACGCTCGAGAACGGTCTCGTACTCGTGACGGGTGCGACCGGGATGGGGAAGTCGACGACCGTCGCGTCGATTCTCGAGTTCGTGAACCAGAGCATGGTGCGGCACGTGTGCACCATCGAGGACCCGGTGGAGTTCGTCTTCACCGATCACTACTCCAGCTTCTCGCAGCGCGAGATCGGCCGGGACGTCGACGGCTACGACGAGGGACTTCGCGGCGCGCTGCGCGCGGATCCGGACGTGCTCTTCCTCGGCGAGATACGGACCTTCGAAGCACTCGAGACGGTCATGCTCGCCGCCGAGTCTGGCCGACTCGTGATCTCCACCGTGCACACGCCCGACGCGATGCGGACCATCAACCGGCTGGTAGGCTTCTTTCCGATCGACCGGCAGGAGACCGCGCGGCACCGACTCGCCGACGCGCTCAAGGCGGTCGTCGCACAGCGGCTCGTCCCGCGTACGGGCTCGTCGGGCAGGATCCTCGCGGTCGAGGTGATGCGCGCCAGCCCCACCGTGCGCGACTGCATCCGCGACCCGCTGCGGCTCAAAGGCCTGGTCGCGGCCATCGAGGCCGGCCACCACGAGTTCGGCATGCAGTCCTTCGACCAGCAGCTCACCGCCCTGTACAAGGACGGCCTCGTGACCCTCGAAGCGGCCAAGGCCGCCGCGACCAGCCCCGCGGACCTCGTCCGCAATCTCAGCGTCAGCAGGTAAGGGACCTCACGCACGACCCGGGGCCCGCGGTGCTAGCGTCGCCGCGCGCCGGTTGGGGGGGCGTTCAGCACGGGTGAAGCGCGTCCGGTTTCCGCCGTTCGTGAGGGATGGGTCGAAATGTCCGGGGAGAAGATGGTCGTCCTCGTCGTCGATGACGAGGCGAAGGTAGGGGTCGCGATGGAGAGGGTCCTGCGAGGCGAGGACCTGCGCGTCGTGACCGCGCAGAGCGGCCTTCACGCCCTTCAGATCCTGGAGCGCGAGCCGATCGACATCGTCATCTCCGATCAGGTGATGCCCGGAATGGACGGCGTGCTCTTTCTCGAGACGGTTCGTAACCGCTGGCCGGACACCGTCCGGGCGCTCCTGACGGCGCACGCGAGCCCGGACGTCTATGCGGACGCGGTGAACCGGGGCGCCGTCCACAAGATCCTGCGCAAGCCCCTGCGCGCCGACCAGATCCGGGCGGCGGTCGCCGAGCTCGTCAACGAGCGGCTCGCGCGACGGACGGGGCCGTAGGCGTCTCCAGCATCTTGCGTACGGCGCGACGGATCTCGTCCGCGGTCGCGGGCTTCTCGAGCCAGGGGTTCGACACGCGCGAAAGGAACTCGCGGGCGGCCGTCGTGAACGCGCCCCCAGTCATGAACACGACGCGCGCGGCGAGTTCCGGCCGCGTGGCCCCCAGCCGAGAGTAGAACTCCTCCCCCGTCATCGCCGGCATCATCACGTCGCACAGGATGACGTCCCACGCCCCATCCTTGTCGATTCGATCGAGCGCTTCCTCGGCGCTCGAGACGAAGGTCACGGCGTGCTCCCGCCGCAGGAGGCGTTCCATCGACCGGCCGACGTCGGGGTCATCGTCGATCACGAGGATCCGGCCGCGGGGCGACTCCGGCAATTTCGGCGGGGGCGCCGACGAACGTCTCGGCGACGCGTCGGACGCCGGCAAGAGGACGCGAAGGGTGGTTCCGGAACCCGGCGTGCTCTGCAGTCCGATCTCTCCACCCAGGGATCGGACGATGCCGTGGCAGATGGAAAGGCCCAGGCCCATGCCCGCGCCGACGCCCTTCGTCGTGAAGAACGGATCGAATGCACGCGCGGCCACGTCGGCGGGCATCCCCCTGCCGGTGTCCTGCACCTCGACGAGCACCCGACCGTCCGGATGCGGCGCGCACCGCAGGCGGATCTCGTTCTCCTCGGCGTGGCCCTCCGGGATCGCCTGCGCCGCGTTGACCAGGAGGTTCAGGAAGAGCTGTGCCAGCTTCGGTTCACTTCCGTGCACTGCGGGGACCTCGGCGTAGTCCTTGACGAGGCGCGCGCGGTGCCGGATCTCGTTTCCCGCCATGGCCGCCGTCCGGTCCAGGACCATCCGGACGTCGATGGGCCCCACGGCGCCCCCGTCCTCTCGGGCGAAGATGCGAAGGTCCGCGACGATCCGCCGGACCCGATCGGCCCCGTCGCGGGCGTCGTCGACCGCCGCGAGCAGGTCCCGCGTGTCGAGGTCCGGTTCCGCGCCGGCCTTCTCGCGGATCTGCTCTGCGACGACGTCCAGATTCGTCAGGACGTAGGCGAGCGGGTTGTTGATCTCGTGGGCGACCCCGCCCGCGAGCGTTCCGAGCGACGCGAGCCTGTCCGCGAGCGCGACGCGGGTCTCGAGGGAGCGGACCTCGCTCACGTCGCGCGCCGTGCCGATCAGCTTTGGCGAGGCCCCGTCCTCCGCGGCGACGAGCCGGCCTCGCCCCTCCACGTACCTCGTCTCCCCGTCCGGGCGCACGACGCGATACGAGACCTCGAAGGGGCCCCCGCCGCTGCGCGTCGCCTCGAGGGCGTCGGACACGGCTTCGCGGTCCTGGGGATGCACCCGGTCCATCCACTGGATGAGGGAGGTGCAGGCGCCGGGCCGGGTGCCGTGGATCCGCGAAAGCTCCTCCGACCAGACGACGCGATCGGAGACGAGGTCCCAGGACCAGCTTCCGAGGTTCGCGATCGCCTCGGCCTCAGCGAGTTGCGCCTCGCGTCCGCGCAGGGCCGCGGTGCGCTCGCCGACGAGGCCGGCGACCAGGACGCTGCGACCGGTGACGACGAGGAGGAACGCCCCGAGGAGCGATGTGACGAGCAGCCCACCGACGAGGATCGTCCAGGCGGCCCAGGAGCGCTGGACGAGCGACGAGCCGGCCGGGCGTAGCTCCAGGTCCCAGCGCCGGCCGCCGAGTTCCACCGATCGGACGACAGGCGTCGGGCCCGTGCGGGGCGGATCTTCGCTGCTGGAGAAGATCCCGCGCCTGGCCCCGTCCGTTCGATCCACGATGGCGAGCGAGACGTCGCGCCACGCGGACCGGCCGACGACCGAGTGGACCATGGGGCGCAGCCGGAAGACGCCGGCCGCGTAGCCCGCGAGCGTGGCGCGGCGCCGCGGGACGCCGGCCGGGGGCGCGCCGGTGCGGTAGACCGGCACGAAATACAGGAACGCCGGTTCGCGCTCGGCGTCCTGGACCAGCGTGACGAAGTCGGTGGCGAGGGCGGCCGCTTCGTCTCGCGCCCGGCCGAGGGCCCTCGCGCGGACCGGATCCGACGCGACGTCGAACCCGACGGCCGGGCCGTTTCCGCGGACCGGTTCGATGTATCGGACCACGACGTGCTCGTCGCGACGACCCGCCGGCGCGACCTGCCCACCGCCTCGCCATTCCGTGATCCGCAGATTGGAAGACCGCTCGAAGGAGTCTCGTTCGGCGGCTGCGACCCGCGCGTCGAACGAGACAGCATCGATCCCGGGGTTCCTCTCGAGCAGGGGCCTGGCGAACCGCGAGAGCCGATCCTGGTCGAGCTCCGGCGCGCTCGAGACGAACGCGGCCACCGCGTGGACGACGTCCTCGTATCCGCCGAGCGCCGAGCGCACACGATCGGCCAGAACGTCCGCGCGACGCGTGAACTCCGTCCGCAGCCTGCTCTGCTCCCACGCGCTGGTACGGACGAAGAAGACGGTGACGAGGGCGAAGGTCAACCCGAGGGGAATGGAAACGGACGCCTGTCGTGTGCGCCACTTCGCGCGGGGGCGCGCGGCCCAGACGAGGGCGAGCGGTCCGAAGATCATCGCGCCGATCGCGTCGCCGACCCACCAGGTGACCCAGCTGATGCCGAAGTCGGCCCACGGCATGCCGCCCGCAACTGCGAGCGTCGTGACCCCGAAGCTCGCGCTCACCGTGCAGGCAACGGGTCCCGCGAGAAGGAGGAACCTGCCCACGGACCGCTCGTCGACGAGCGGGTCGTCTCGTCCGACGAATCGCCGCACGAGGCGTGAGCCGACGAAGGCCTGCAAGCTCGCTCCCAGGCCGATCATGCCGGTGACGACGAGGGCGGCCCGGGACGACTGTCCGTTCTCGATCGCGGTCCAGACGTTCACGGAGGCCGATCCGAGGGCGACGCCCGGCAGTACGCGTGGGCCTCGAAGCAGCGCGGCGGCGAGGGCGAGGCCCGCGGCAGGCCAGACCGCGGTAGCGTACCCGGGCGGGATCGCCAAGCGCAGCGCCAGCCAGCCGGCGAGGGCGTAGACCACGGCCATCGCGGCGTTTTCGGCGAGGATCCCGGCGAAACGTCTGGGCGGAGACGAGATGAAGCGAATCTATCCCAACTTCACGCCCGGGCCGATCCGCCGTCCGTCAGCACTCCGTGCACGAGCAGGAGGTGTCGCAGCCGGCCATCTCCGGCGGGGAGGTTCCGATGCAGTTCGCACTGCACCGGCCAGCGCCGCACTCGACGACCGTTCCCTCGCAGGCCGCAGGATCCGCGCGGCACTCGATCGCGCAGGACGCGTCGCCGCAGTTGAGGGCGACGTCGCCACACCCGTCGTGCCCGTCGCAGACTAGCGAGCAGGCGTAGTCCTGCGCGCAGTTTATCTCCGAGGAGTCGCAGGCGTCGTCGCCCACGCAGATGATGACGCAGGCGTACTCGGGTGGGCAGTCGATCGTTGTGTCGTTGCAGGTGGAGACGCCCGAGCAGTCGATCGTGCAGACGCCGTCCGCGCAGTCGGTGCAGATCTCGGGGCACACCGGGGCGCCCGGGGGTTTTGGGTCTCCCGGGCAGTTCGTGTCGGTGCCCGTGCCCGTGCCCGTGCCGGAATCGGAGTCCGTGTCGGCGTCCGTGTCCGCGTCCGTGTCCGCGTCCGTATCGCCGTCGGTGTCCGTGTCGACGTCCGTGTCCGCGTCCGAGCCGGCGTCGCCCGCATCGCTCCCGCAGTCGCACCCCCAGCCCGTCGCGAGCAGCAGCCCCAGCCCGATCCTCCGCAGGGCGATCATCGTTCCCTCCATGGTCATCCTACTTCAGATGGTGGAAGCGAAAGTACAGCGTGCTGCGGACCCATAGCGCAGCGGGACCGTGCTCGGTCTCCCGCATGTCGCGCGTGTACCGCGTCAGCTCGGACTGCGGCCAGTCGAAGCCCTCGGTGCGCTCGGGCGTCTCTCCGATGGGGAACGCCTCGACGATCGAACGAGGAACCGTCAGGCTCCCGTCGTCCGGGCTCTCGCAGCGCACGATCGCGTCGGCGGGCAGACCATGGGAGCGATTGCGGAAGGGGAGCACCATCTGGACGCAGGCACCGGGGGCGGGGCCCGCAGTCCACGCGACCTCGGCGTCCTCGCCGCCCCTCATCTGCAAGCCTGCGTCCGTCAGGGTCGTCTCCAGTCGTGCGACGCCTCGCGTCTCGAAGGAGATCGCGTCGAAGACGTCGCCGGCCACGGCGGCGACGATCCGGTCGTCCGGACCGAAGAGGTCCGCAGGCAGAACGAACGGACCTTCGTACGTCCCGGGGCTCCCGTCCTGCGGTTGCATCTCGATCGGGTCCGGGTGGCCACCGAGACCAGACACGGCGATCGTGCCGCCCGAGATCGACGCGGGATACGGGACACAGTCACCAGTGGCGGTGCAGGTCTCGCCGGCCGAGCAGGCAGGGTCGCAGAAGCCGATTGCCAGCTCGTACAGGCGGCACTCGCCCTCCTCCAGCGTGACCACGTGGAAGCTCGGGTCGGGCCCGTCTCGCAGGACGGCCCCGACCTCCGCGTAGCCGCCGGCGCCCACGACGTCGCCGTGCTCGCCGACGTCGATCGTCGCCACGACGCCGTCGGCGAAGCCGCACTCGCCGTCGCGGCCGCCGCCCGAGTCCCCGTCCCGCCCGGCGTCGTCCACCGTCCCGGCGTCCGGCGACTGTGCTCGCCGCGCGTCCCCCGAGCACGCGACCGTGAGCCACGCGAGCACGATCCACATCGGGACGATTGTACTCCAACGAACGCGAGCCCTCGGGACGCAACGTTTCCGCGTTCCGGCCGATAACGGGTCCGTGACCGACGCAGCGATGGAAGGCAGGGAGCGACGACTCTCGGACTACCTCTCGGGGCATGCGGACGCCGATGCCTTTGTCGCTCGGCTCGCGGAATCGGACAGGTCGGGGCTGGATCGATCCGCCGAGCGCGCGCTGGGCTCGCTGCCGCGCGCCATCCGCCCTCGCGACGATCCCTGGCGCGAGCGAAGGGGAAGGCTCGAGGAGCTGCGCGCGGCGCTCGCGGCGAGCGGCGGGCGGATGGACGCCGCGGTGGGGCATCGCAAGGCCGCGTGGGTCGCCGGAGGGAGCGCGCTTCCGCTCCTGCGGATCCTGTCGGCCCAGGGCCGCATCGACGAAGCGGCGGCACTCGCCAGGGTCGCGTTGTCGCACGACCCCTGCGCCGACCGCGCGGCACTGCGGGGCCTGCTCGCTTCGCTATCGCGCCCGCCCGCCGGATGGGACGCCGCGCTCGCGGACTTCGCGAGCTGCCCGAGCGTCGGCGCATTCGAGGATCTGATGCGCTTCTGCCCGCAGGACGTCTTCCACCAGCGGCTCCGCGGCGCGATCGCGGCGATGGAGCGCCTCGGCGTCGACCCGGACGTCGTCTTCCGCTGTGCGACGCGCTGGGGAACGACCCCCGAGGCGATCGGGATGGTGGAGGAGGGCCGCGTCTCGCCGGAGGTCGTCGTGCGGCGGGGGGAGGAAGGTCCGCGAGAGGCGCGCGGCCTGTGGCTCGGTTTCGCGGCGCAGGCCGCGCTCGCCCGGGGAGATCGCGCGCGATCCGTGGCGCTCCTGTCGGAGGCCTTCTCGCGCGCGGACCCTGCCTTCCCCCCGTGGACGAGCATCTGGTGGATCCGGGATCGAGCGGACGACGACCTCCACGGCCTCCTCGACGCCGCCGGGGTCCCCCGGGTGGCGGAGGCGCCGTGACGGGCCATGTTAGGATCCGGGAGGTGGGAGCGCTCGACCAGCCGAAGGTCCGGTTGTTCACGCCCGACGAGGTCCTGCGGATGGTGGAGGTCGGCGTCCTCGGCGAGGACGAGCCGGTCGAGCTGGTCGAGGGAAGGCTCGTCGTCGTGAGCCCGCAGGGGCCGATCCACTCGTCGATGGTCGGTGCGCTGGCAAACCGGCTGGCCGCCGCGTACGGGCCCGGCTTCACGGTGCGAGAGGACAAGCCGCTGCAGCTCGTCGACGGTCTGCCGGAGCCCGACGTCGCGGTCGTGCGGGGCGGCCAGCGCGACTACCTGGCCCGACATCCCGTCCCGGCGGACGTCCTTCTGGTCCTGGAGGTCGCAGTCACATCGCAGAAGCTGGACCGGAAGAAGGCGCGGAGCTACGCCCGGGGAGGCGTCGCGACCCTGTGGCTGCTCGACGTCACAGCCCGCCGGCTCGAGGTTCGATCCGATCCGCAGCCGGACGGCCGCTACCGCACCGTGCAGATCCTCTCCGAGACCGACGAGGTCTCGCCGCCCGGCCTCGCACAGCGATGGAGTGTCCGCGAGCTGTTGCCGTGACTCACCGCTTCTTGAGCTCGTGGAGGATGATCGAGTTGCCCTCGGAATCGAGGATGATCGACATCCGGCACACGGGCGAGTGGATCATCGCCGCCTTGAACTGAACGCCCTCGCCCTCGAGCCGAGCGATCTCCGCATCCAGGTCGTCCACCTCGAGCGCGACGCTTCCCCCGGAATTCGAGCTCGGCGCGATGTCCTGGTTCGCGAAGAGCGCAAGGCAGCCGCCCCCCGGCAGGTCGTACTCGCTCCACATGCCGTTCGACGAGTTGCTTCCCAGCTTCAGTCCGAGCGTGCCGCCGTAGAACGCCCTCGCCCGGTTCGCGTCCTTCACCGGGTACATCGTGAACGCCACCTTCTTGTACATGGGAGCCCTCCCGCGATTGACGTGGCCGGCGCGAGCATGGCGCCGCGTCAATCGTACTAGCGGCGGCCGATCCAGGCGACGGACTCCACGAGCGTGATCGACGAAGCGCCCACGATCGCGAGCATGAGCGCCAAGCCCTTGAAGGCGACGGGATTGGTCCCGAACATCGGGATGTTGTGGCCGGGTCCCATGGCGAAGGCGAGGCCCGCGATCGCGGTGGCGAGCATCGCGCGCGGCGATCGGCCGAGCACCCATCCGGACAGTGCGCCCATCGCCGTCGCCGTCAGGAGCAGCTCCAGGACGAAGCGGACGGCGACGCGCCTGCCCTGGCCGGGTGGGATCGTCGCGGTGGCGAGGTCGAACAGCGGACCGTGCGTGAACGACAGAAGGACGGCCGGCAGGAGGATCGCAAGCATCAGAGCGGCCACACCGAGCCACGTCCAGGGCGCTGACGGTAGCCCGGCCCGGATCTCGTGATAGGCCCAGCCCACCGCCAGGCCGCCCGCCGCGGCGATCAGCGATCCGACCGGTGCGACGGACCAGATCGGCTTGATCCAGACGTGGTGGATCGCGAGAAACACGACGAGACCAACGAGGGATGCGACGACGCCGCCGGCGAGCGACGCGAGGGTCGGTGACAGGGGCATCTCGCGAAGTCCGACCTTCATGGGAGGCGATTCGAGACCGCCATCGTACCTCCTACCCGTCGAGGAAGGAGCGGATCGCGCGCATGATTGGCAGAGGCTCCCCGGGCGACGCACGCACGCGATCGGGAGAACGATCTCGGGGTATCCCGTACGACCCGTCCGCCTGTGCCGGTACGGACTTGGATGCCTGCGATGAGGGTGCGACAGGTTCGGGCCTCTTCGGGACAGGCGCGCCTCCCTCGACGATGGGACTGACCTCGATGGAGGTGTATGCTGCGATGTGTCGGATCCGCCGGCGGGTCCGGGCGGTCAGGGAGTCACGACGGTGCACGACGATCACGAGGTGCGCGGAGCGGCGACGGTGGCGCTTCTGGCGACGCTCCTTGCGGCGTGTCCGTCCGATCCCCTCGTCATCGTCGAGGACTGGGAAGGTGCGGGGATCGAGCCGGTGTGCGATCCGGGCGTCGCCCGAGTCACGGGAGAGATCGAGGGGCAGCCGATCGATCTCACGGTCGCCGAGAATTACGGATACCAGACCTACCCTGCCCTGTGGGCGTGGCTCATCGACGACGGCGTGCGGTTGACCTTGGTGCCGAACGACCTCGGCAGGACCGCCGTGGGGTGGTCGCGGGGAGTCTTCGTTCTCGGAGCGGAGGAGCCAATGCACTGCGCCACACGGGGCACGAAGATCTCCGCGGATCCGCCGCGAGGATACTTGCGCACGCTCACGCGGCTCGGATCGTGTCCGGGCACGGAGGTGGTCGCCGGGACGATCGAGGGCTGCACGAACCCGAACACGGCGTGTCGAGTCTCCGGGGGTCCCTTGCCCGAAGGAGGAAGCGCCGTCAGCGGCTCGTCCTTCTCCCAGGACGCGTTCGCCTACACCTTCCAGATCGCGCTTCGCGGCGGGGAGGTGCTCGACTTCGACAGCGAGCGATCCGGCGGCACGGTCTTCTACGATGGGGAAGTCTTCTGCGTGGACGATTGGGCGGTCGTCGACACGGACCCTGAAACCCACTCGTTCACGTTCGGCGGGCTGACGCGCATCGAGACCTGCGACGACGCCTTCGAGGTATCCGGGTACGTCAACATCTGCCTCCCCCAGATCTGACGGGGCGAGTCGGCGAGGCGTTTCGAGCCGATCCGGAGTCCATCAGGAGTCCGTGCGGCAGATGGTGGAGGCGCCGGGAGTCGAACCCTGCCTTGGGCTGATCGCCAACCTACCGCTGGCACTCGGTTTTCCAGCGTATCAGCCCAGGATCGTTGAGACTTCCGGCTCCTCCGCTTCCGTTCGTTTCCCAGCGCTTCCGCCTCCATCCCACGGCGTTTGGGCACCAGGTGGGCACCGCTGAATCGCCACTCGGGAAGGTGGTCACCGCCAGCGGCGAGATCGGCA
>Ga0247727_10000604_pt1 | contig 88043 bp, 86 predicted proteins | sample WisWelCaveWW1625_FD_202498 | JGI IMG/M metagenome (GOLD analysis project Ga0247727, IMG submission 202498) | Biofilm microbial communities from Wishing Well Cave, Virginia, United States - WW16-25 | ecosystem: Environmental > Aquatic > Deep subsurface > Groundwater > Cave microbial mat | place... | reverse complement strand
CTCCGTGAACGCGGCATGAGAAGACCATCGGTAAGCCGTGTGCGGGAAATCCGCATGCACGGTTTGAAAGGGGAATTCAGGAGCCCGGGCCCGCAAGGGCACCGCGCCTGATATCTACCAATGTCCGACTCGTCCTCCATCGACGTGCTGCTGGCCACGCTCAACGCGACCGAGCTCGGCAGCCTCGAGGCGATCGCGGAGAAGATGCTGCAGGTCCAGGCGGGCCTCGAGACGCTCGGCAAGGCCGAGCTCGCGGGTGCGGCGGCGGGGACGGTGGCGGCGCTTCGCCGGGGGGACGTGACGGAGTTCAAGCGCGGGCGAGCCTTCCTGCAGAGCAAGATCGGCCACCTGCGCTGACGTAGAAGGGCGAGCGATAGGACCAAACGGACAACGGACAACAAACAACGAACCAGGGATAACGGACAGCGAGACGTTCTGGATTTACGGGGGGCTGAGCGCCCCCCGGGCCCCCGCTGACATGAGTCCATCCCCGGCGCTGGTGCGTCGAAGGCTGTGGAGTGGTGCGTTCGACACCGAAGGGAAACATGGCACGAGCCGAGATCGACGTCGCAAAGCTGAACGAGGCGGTCCGCGAGGAGGCGCTGCTGGTGCAGGCCGCCGTGGACGAGGTGCGCAAGGTCATCGTCGGGCAGCGGGCGCTCGTCGAGCGGATGATGGTGGCGCTCTTGTGCCGCGGTCACCTGCTGGTCGAGGGCGTCCCGGGCCTCGCCAAGACGCTGGCGGTGAAGACGCTCGGACAGGTACTGGACCTGCAGTTCGCGCGGATCCAGTTCACGCCCGACCTGCTGCCCGCCGACCTCGTCGGCACGCTGGTCTTCCATCAGAAATCGGGTGAGTTCGTGGCCCGCAAGGGTCCGGTCTTCACGAACCTGCTGCTTGCGGACGAGATCAATCGCGCTCCCGCGAAGGTGCAGTCGGCTCTGCTCGAGTCGATGCAGGAGCGGCAGGTGACGCTCGGCGACGCAACACATCCGCTGCCCGATCCGTTCCTCGTTTTCGCGACGCAGAACCCGATCGAGCAGGAAGGCACCTACCCCCTGCCCGAGGCGCAGGTCGACCGGTTCCTGATGAAGGCGAGGGTCGACTACCCGACGAAGGCCGAGGAGCGGCAGGTGCTCGACCGCATGATCTCGGGCGAGGCGCCGTCCGTCTCGAAACGGCTCTCGGCCGACGCCGTGCGCCGGCTCGCGGGCCGGGTGCGCGAAGTCTACATGGACGAGCGGCTGCGCGATTACATGGTCGCGCTCGTCTCGGCGACGCGCACGCCGCGCGAGGTGGGGCTCACGGACCTGGCTCCGCTGATCGCCTACGGCGCCTCGCCGCGGGCGACGCTCGCCTTCTCCGAGGCCTCGCGCGCCATCGCCTTCCTGCACGGCCGCGGCTACGTGGTGCCCGAGGACGTCAAGGAGATCGCAAAGGACGTACTCCGCCACCGCGTCCTGCTGACGTACGAAGCCGAAGCCGAAAACGTCACGAGCGACACGGTAGTCGAGCGAATCCTGGAGCGCGTCGAAGTCCCTTGAGCCTCGATCGCGAAACGCTCCGCAAGATCCGCCGCATCCAGATCCGGACCAAGGTGATCCTCGAGTCCGGGATCGGCGGGGCCTACCATGCCGTCTTCAAGGGCCGTGGCATGGAGTTCGCCGAGGTGCGCGAGTACGCGCCCGGCGACGAGGTGCGCACGATCGACTGGAACGTGACGGCCCGCATGGGCGCGCCCTACGTCAAGAAGTTCGTCGAGGAGCGCGACCTCACGCTGCTCCTGGTCGTGGACGTCTCGGGCTCGCAGCAGTTCGGCTCGCAGTACCTGCTGAAGCGCGACTACGCCGCCGAGCTCGCGGCGGTGCTGGCGTTCTCGGCCGTCGCCAACCACGACCGGGTCGGAGCCGTGCTCTTCTCCGACCGCATCGAGGGCTACGTTCCGCCGGCACGCGGCCGCGACCACGCACTGCGCATCGTGCGCGACCTGCTGGCTCGCGAGCCGGCCGGACGCGGGACGGATCTGGCCGGGGCGCTGCGCTTTGCCCAACGCGTGCTGCGCCGGCGCGGGATCGTGGCCGTGCTGTCCGACTTCCAGGCCGAAGGCTGGGAAAAGGCGATCGGCGTGCTGCGCCGCCGCCACGACGTGATCGCGTTGCACCTCACCGATCCGCGCGAGAGCGATGTTCCGGCCGCAGGCCTCGTGGCGTTCAGCGATCCCGAAACGGGCGCGCGCGTGGTGGCCGACACGTCGCGCCCAGAGGTGCGACGGGCCCTGCGCGCCCCTGGATTCGCAGCGGCACAGGCCGTGTTCAAGAAGACGCGCGTCGACGCGCTCGCGCTCTCGACCGGCGAGTCCTACGACCGGCCGCTTTCGGGCTTCTTCAAGGCGCGGGAGCGGAGGCGCTGATGCTCGCGCTCGCCTCCTTCCTGCTCGCGGCCACGATGGCACAGGCCGCTCCAGCTCCGGCCTCACTCGTCAGCGTGACCGCCACGGCGAGCAAGAGCGAGGTGACGGTCGGGGAGCCGTTCACGATCGAGCTGAAGGCCACTGGTCCAGCGGGGACGAGCTACACGTTCGCGGGTGAGGCGTCGGCCGACGAGCTGGAGCTGCGCACGCCACCCCCGGCCCAGGACGCGCCCGCGCCCGAGCCGGGGACGCACCGTTACGAAGCCGCCGTCTTCGCGCTCGGCGAGCTGCAGCTGCCCCCGATCCCGGTGCGTTACCGGCTCCCCGACGGCACCACGGGAGAAGCCGCGTCCGCCCCGCTGTCGTTGAAGGTGATCTCGCTGCTTCCCAAGGAAGCGGCCGAGCAGAAGCTGGCCGACATCCGCGGCCCCGCTGGGGTCGGGATCGGCCGCGCGTTCTGGGTGGCCCTGGCGCTCGGGCTGGTGCTGCTGGCGGCGCTCGTGCTCTGGCTGGTCCAGCGCCGGCGCGGCACGACGGCTCCAGCGGCCGCGCTCCCGCCGACTCTTGCGCCCGACGTCGAAGCACTGCGCGCGCTCGACGAGCTCGCGGCCGAGGGCCTCCTTGGCCGCGGCGAGCTGCGGCCGTTCTACATCCGCCTGAGCACGATCGCGAAGCGCTACCTCGAGCGACGGCTCGGAGCGCCGATCCTCGAGATGACGTCGGCCGAGACGCTCGCGTTCCTGCGCGCTCATCCGCACGCAGGAGACCTGCTGCCGGTGGTGCGCGATCTCGCCGAGGCCGCCGACCGCATCAAGTTCGCGAAGGGTCGGGGCCTCGTGCCCGAGGCCGAGCGACACCTCGCCGCGGCGCGCGCGCTGGTTCCGGCGCTCGAGGCCAAGCTGCGGCCGGGCGTCCCCGTCGAGACGGAAGGAAAGGCGGCCTGATGGACTGGGGCGGCTTCCGGTTCCAGGACCCGGCGTGGCTGTGGGCCGCCCTGCTGGGGCCGCTCGTCCTGGTCACGGCCTGGCTCCGCGAACGGGACCGGACCGCGCGCGCGGTCTCGTTCCCAGGGGCCGCGCGGCTGCTGCGCCTCCACCCCGGCTGGCGCGTGAGGCTGCGTCACGCGCCGCTCGGGCTCGCCACACTCGCGCTTGTGCTCGGGGCGGTGGCGCTGGCGCGCCCCCAGCACGGGACCCTGCGCGAGGACGTGACGACGCAGGGCGTCGACATCGTCGTGGCGCTCGACGTCTCGGGATCGATGGCGGCCGAGGACTTCCAGCCGAAGAACCGCCTGGTCGTGGCCAAGGACGTGGTCGCCGAGTTCGTCAGCCGGCGCAAGAGCGACCGCGTGGGCCTCGTGATCTTCGCGGGGCGCAGCCTGACGAAGTCGCCGCCCACGACCGACACGGCGGTGCTGCTGCGACAGCTCGACGACGTGCGCCTCGGGGTGCTGCCGGACGGCACCGCGATCGGCTCGGGTCTCGCCACGTCGCTCACGCGCCTGCGCCGCTCGCAGGCGAAGAGCCGCGTGGTGGTGCTGGTCACGGACGGCGCCAACAACGCAGGCGAGATCGACCCCGCGACAGCGGCCGACATGGCCAAGGCGATGGAGGTGCGCGTCTACACGATCCTGGTCGGTCGTGGCGGCCGCGTGCCGATGCCGGTCCGGGTGCAGGACCCGTTCACCGGGGCCGTGGGCCAGCAGACGGTGATGACCGAGGTCCAGATCGACGAAGGGTTGCTGAAGCGCATCGCCGAGCGGACCGGGGCCGAGTTCTTCCGCGCCACCGACCCCGAGTCGCTGCGCCAGATCTTCGATCGCATCGACAAGCTCGAGAAGTCCGAGATCAAGCTCGCGGCCTATCGGCGCTACCGGGAGCTGTTCCCGAGCGTGCTCGAGGCCACGGCGGCGCTCGTCGCGGCGGCCGGGCTGCTCTGGGCTTCGGGGCTGCGGGTGGTGCCCGCATGATCTTCGCGTCGCCCGCGTGGCTCACCTCGCTTCTCGCGCTGCCGCTCGCCGGCTTTGCCGCAGCGTGGCTCGGCCGCCGCGACCTGGACCGGCTGCAGGCGCTGGTCGCGCGCCCGCTCTGGGGCCGCGTCGTCAGGCGTCCCGGCGCCGGATGGAGCTGGGCCAGGCTCGCATTCCTGCTGCTCGCCGCCGCTTTCGTGATCGTCGCGCTCGCGCGCCCGCAGTGGGGCATCGTGCGTGAGAAGGTCGAGCGCGAAGGCAAGGACGTCGTGCTGGTGCTCGACACCTCCGGCTCGATGGCCACTCCGGACGTCGCGCCGAGCCGCTTCTTCCTCGCGCGCCAGGCGCTCTTGCAGCTCATCGCGCGGCTCGAGGGCGACCGCTTCGCGCTCGTGGCTTTCGAGGGCGAGGCGTACCCGCTCGTGCCGTTGACGCTCGATGCCGACGCGCTCGGCCTGTTCCTGGAGACGGTCGAGCCCGGGATCGTGCCGGCGCCCGGCTCGTCGCTCGGGACCGGCCTCGCGAAGGGCCTCGAGAGCTTCGTGGACAAGGACCGCCGCAACAAGGCGATGGTGCTCGTCTCCGACGGCGAGGATCTCGGGGGCGAGGTCGATGAGGCCGTGCGCCGCGCCAAGGAGGCGGGCGTCGTCGTGTACGCCGTGGGTGTCGGCACCGAGAGCGGACAGCCGGTGCCCGAGGTGGACGGCGATGGCCGAGTCACCGGCTACAAGCGCGACGAGGGAGGCAACGCCGTCGTGTCGCGGCTCGACATGACGACGCTCGAGGCGATCGCGCGCGGCACCGGCGGGCAGGCTTTCCGCGTGACTCCCGCCGACACCAGCCTCTCTGGCCTCGCGGGAGCTCTCGAGGGGATGGAGCAGAAGTCCCTCGCCCGCGAGTTCTCCTACCGCCGCAAGGAGCGATTCCAGGTTCCACTCGCGATCGGCCTGGGTTGCCTCGGGCTGGCGCTGCTGCTTCCGCTGCCGCCGCTTCGCCGTGGCCGACCGGCGATCGCCCCCGCCGCCCGCACGGCCGCCGTCGCGGTCATGCTCCTCGCTGCGCAGCCCGCCCGCGCCCAGCCCGCGGTGCCCGCGCCTCCCGCAACGCCGCAGGCCCCGAGCGCCGCCGAGACAAAGACGCGCGGAACGCTCATGGACGAGATGCTGCTGCGTCCGCGGCGCGCGACCGAGGCCGGCCGTGCCGAGTATGCGCGGGGCAGCCACCCGCAGGCGCTCGAGGCTTTCGAGCTCGCGGCGAAGGCGCGTCCGCACGATCCCGCGGTGCGCTTCAACGTCGCGGACGGGCTCTACAAGAACGGCCGCTACGACGAGGCCGCGACGCTGTTCAAGTCGCTCGGCGGGGATGCGGCTTCGCCGCTCGCCTTTGCCTCGCGCTACAACCTGGGCAACAGCTTGTTCCAGAAGCAGGACTATCGCGGCGCGATCCAGGCCTACCGCGAGGCGCTCCGCGCGCTGCCGGGTGACTCCGACACGCGGCGTAACCTGGAGCTGGCGCTCCGCAAGCTCCAGGAGCAGGAAGAGCAGAAGAAGCGCGACCAGGATCAGCAACAGAAGGACCAGCAGGACCAGCAGAAGCAGGGTGAGAAGCAGAAGCAGGACCCGCAGAGCCAGGAAGGCAAGGACCCGAACCAGCAGGGGGACCCGAAACCGGACCAGGGACAGAACAGTCCGCGGCCGCAGACGCCCGAGGAGAAGGCCGACCAGCGCTTCCGCCAGGAGGCGGGGATGCCGAAGGAGCGCGCGATGCAGCTGCTCGACGCGCTGCAGCAGAACGAGAAGGCGGAGCAGCAGAAGGCCCTGGCGCTCGTGCGCGCGAAGAAGAAGAAGGGGAAGGACTGGTGAGTGCCTTCGGCAAAGGCTCGCGCGCCGGCGGACTGCTGGCGGCGGTCCTGCTGCTCGCCCCGGGCGCGGCGCGGGCCCAGTTCACGCTCCGCTCCGCGGTCGACGCCCACAAGCTCGGCGTCCAGGACCAGGTGCAGCTCACGATCACGGTCGAGGGCAGCAGCGCTCCGGACGAGATCCCGCTTCCACCGCTCGTCAACCTCGACGTGGTGGCAGGGCCGTTCCAGTCGACCCAGGTCTCGATCGTGAACGGCCGGATGTCGCAGTCGCGCAGCCTGAGCTACGTGCTGCAGCCGCGCGCGCCCGGGAAGGCGGAGGTGGGCGTCGTTCGCGCCGGCGACCAGCAGGCGCCCGCGATCGCGCTCGAGGTCGTGGCCGGCTCGGTCCGTTCTCGCGAGCCGCACCGCCAGGACCCCTTCGGCCGGGACCCGTTCGGGGATCCACTCGAGGATTTCTTCGGCCGGCGGCGCGGCCGCGCGGAGGCGCCGCGGCTGCTGGTGGAGGCGCAGCCGTCGCGCACCCGGCTGCGCGTCGGCGAGCCGCTGGTCCTCACGTACTGGCTCTATACCCAGGCGTCGGTGGGCGATTTCCAGTTCAAGGAGGCCCCGCAGTATGCAGGCTTCTGGGTCGAGGACCTCGCGCGGGACGAGTCTCGGCCCGCAGGCGAGCCGGTCGACGTCGAGGGCCGGAGCTACCGCCGCTTCCCGGTCCTGAAGAAGCTGCTGTTTCCCACGAAGGCCGGCACGCTGACGATCCCGGCGAGCAGCTTCCGGATCGGCCTCGCGCGCGCGGGCTTCTTCGATACGGGTGGCAGCGTCGAGCGCGCGACCCGGCCGGTCACGATCACGGTGGAGCCGTTGCCCGACGCGCCGGGTTTCAGCGGCGCGGTCGGCCGATTCAAGGCGACGGCGAGCCTCGATCGCGACCTCGTCCCGCTCGGCGAGGCGGCGACGCTGAAGTTCGTCGTCGACGGCACCGGGAACCTCAAATGGGTCGAGCGCGGTCCCGAGATCGCGCTCGCGGGAGCGAAGGTGTTTCCGCCCCAGGCGAAGAGCAGCCTGAGCGCGACCGCCTCCGGCATCGCGGGCTCGCGGACCTGGGAGTACGTGGTGGTGCCCGAGACGAGCGGTACGCTCGAGATCCCGCCGCTTGCGTTCTCGTACTTCGATCCCAAGGCAGGGAAGATCGTCAGCGCCGAGACGGCCGCGCTCGCGCTGCGGGTCCTGGGAGGGACGGCCGCGGCCGGGGGTGCTCCGCCTTCGACATCCGCCTCCGCGCGCGTGATCGGCGCGCTGCCGCTCCGCTCCGACCTCGACCAAAGCGCCTACGGGGCGGTCGGGAGCGGGAAGCTCGCCGCTCTGGTCGGGCTGGCGCTGGTCCTGCACGCCGGGCTCTGGGGAGCGGGAAGGCTGCGTGGCGGCGTCGGGCTCGCCGCGGGACGGACGGCCTCGTCGCGCTCGGTGCGGGCGGCGCTCCGCGATCTCGAGCGGGCCGGGCGCGAGACCATGAGCAAGGAGCAAGCGGCCTCCCTGGTCGAGAAAGCGCTGGACGAGACCTTTGGCGAGATCGCCGACACGGACGAGAGCGAGCGCGCCAAGGCGCTGCGACTCCTGCTCGACGACGTGCGTTTCGTGCGTTACGCGCCCCAGCTCGGCGACTACTCGGACAAGGTGCGGGACCTCGCAGCGCGAGCGGCCGAGGCCGTGCGGAGGTGGGCGTGAGCGGGCGAGCGTTCCTGGTGCTGCTGCTGCTTGCCGCGGCGGCCGCCGCGGGCCCGGCGGAGGACCGTTTCCGCGAGGCGAACGACCTCGTGCGGACGCGCGACTATCCCGGCGCGATCGCGATCTACGGCGAGCTCGCCCGCTCGGGCAGCGAGAGCGCCACGCTCTACTGGAACTGGGCCCAGGCGGCTTCGGCGCGCGGGGCGCAGGGCGAATCGCTGTGGGCGTTGCTGCGCGCCCGTGAGCTCGACCCGGGTGATCGGGCCGTGGCGCGCGACGTGGAGCGCCTGCGCGAGGCGCTGAACCTGGATCCGGCCGAGATCGCTCCCGAGCCGCTCGCGGTCGCGGGCCGTTTCTCGCGGCGCTACCGGCTCGACCTCGTGGCGCTCGGCCTCCTGGCCATTTCGCTCGTCGCCCACGGCGCGGCGCGCATCCGGAGCGGGCCGCGCGCGTCCACCGGGATCGCCTGGGCGGCGCTGGTCCTGGGGCTGGCCGCCGCCGCCATCCCGCTCCTGGCCTCGTTCGCCCAGCCCACGGGGACGGTCGTCCGCCGCGGCGCCCCGCTGTTCGACGCGGCCTCCCCTTCGGCCGACGCGACCGGAACGCTTCGCGAGGGCGAGGTCGTCCCCGTGCTCGAGGCGAGCGGCGAATGGCTGCGTGTCGAGGACAACACCGGCGCCCGCGGCTGGGCCCACACGGCCGACGTCAGGCGCCTCGACACGCCGCCCGCGCAGCCGCCGCAGGACTGAGACTCGGCTCCTCAGCGGCGCCTCCATCTTATTGGATGGGCGTGGGTTGCGCGCTCATCTGCCCCTCACCGCATGCTCCGGAAACGCCCGCGGAACGGGGGCCTGGAAGCCGCGTAGCTTGGTCACGAGGACAGGGGCACGAGGTGGGAGGCAAGTGATGGCGCAGACGCTTTTGGCTCACGGCCTGGGGACGCGAACCCTGCAGGCCAGCCTGAGACAGCTCGTGGAGCAATACGAGCGCCGGCTGATTCTCGACGCCCTGGTCCGGGCGAACGGGAACCAGCGCCGGGCGGCCACCGAGCTGGGCTGCCTGCCGACGACGCTCAACGAGAAGATGCGGCGGCTGGGCCTGCGGGCCTGCGACCGCCAGATGCACGAGCCGGCCGGAGGCGATGCGGAGCTGATGGGCCACGCTTGACGTAGGCCGCCGCTGCGGGCACCCTCCTCCGTCCGATCCAACCACTGGAGGAAGAGGATGCGCCCGTCGCTCGCCGCCCTCGCGGCCCTGACCCTGCTCGGCCCCGCCGGGGCCCGTTCGATCGATCTCGCGGATACGCGCCTCGTCGGTGATCCGGCCGCGAGCGAGACGCTCGTGGCCTTCGCCTACGCGAACGACCTGTGGGTCGCCGCGCGCGACGGAACGGGCGTCCGCCGCCTGACGTCGCACCCCGGAGTGGAGTCGGGCCCGCGCTTCTCGCCGGACGGAGCCCTGATCGCGTTCACCGGCCGCTACGAGGGCAACACCGACGTCTACGTGGCCGCTGCCGGGGGCGGCGTGCCGAAGCGGCTGACCTACCACCCCGGAACGGATGTCGCGCTCGGCTTCACGCCCGACGGGAAGTCCGTTCTCTTCTCGTCCGGCCGTGAGGTCTACACCGGCCGCTACACGCAGCTCTTCACGGTGCCGGTCGCGGGCGGCTTCCCGGCGAAGCTCGAGATCCCGAACGCGAGCAAGGCCGCGATCTCGCCCGATGGGAAGACGATCGCCTACGTGCCCCTCGCGGAGGCGTTCGCGCAGTGGAAGCACTACCGCGGCGGCACCACCGCGCGCATCCTGCTGTTCGACAACACGACCCACGCCGTCGAGCAGGTCCCGCAGCCCGCGGGCCGCTCGAACGACACGGACCCGATGTGGATCGGGGCGCGACTCTTTTTCCGCTCCGACCGCGACGGCGAGTTCAACCTGCATGCCTTCGATCGGGCCACGAAGGCCGTCACGCGCCTGACGTCCTACGCCGACTTTCCGGTGCTCACCGCCTCGGCGGGGGGCGGCCGGATCGCCTACGAGCAGGCCGGCTACGTCCATCTGCTCGACCCCGCGGCGGGCGCGTCGAAGCGCCTGAAGCTCGGCGTCGCGGCCGACCTCGTCGAGCTGCGCCCCCGCTGGGCGAAGGGGGCGAAGTGGATCCGGAACGCCAGCCTGTCGCCCTCGGGGGCGCGCGTGGCGCTCGAGTTCCGGGGCGAGATCGTGACGCTCCCGCGCGAGAAGGGCGACGACCGCAACCTCACGCAGACGCCGGCCGTCCACGAGCGCTCGCCCGCCTGGTCGCCCGACGGGAAGTGGATCGCGTACTTCTCGGACGCCGGCGGGGAGTATGCGCTTCACCTCGCCGCCCAGGACGGCAAGAGCAGCGCACGCCGGATCGCGCTCCAGGGGTCGGGCTTCTACTCGCGGCCGAAATGGTCGCCCGACTCGAAGAAGCTCAGCTTCGCCGACAACTCGCTCACGCTCTCTGTCGTCGACAGCGACACGGGCAAGCAGACCCGCGTGGCCAGCGAGCCGGTCTACGGCCCGGCTCCCGTGCTTCACCATGCCTGGTCGCCCGACTCGCGCTTCCTGGCCTACACGCAGAGCACGCCGACCTACTTCAATCGCCTGTTCCTGTACTCGCTGGCCGACGCGCGTTCGCACCCCGTGAGCGACGGCCTCGCCGACGCCACGAGCCCGGTGTTCGACGCCTCGGGCAAGTACCTGTACTTCCTGGTGTCGACGGACGCGGGCCCTGTCAACGACTGGTTCTCGCAGGCCAACACCGATCTGCGCACGGCCGAGCAGGTGTACCTGGCCGTGCTCGCCAAGGGCGTCCCCTCGCCGCTCGCGAAGGAGAGCGACGAGGAGACTGGGAAAAAAGAGGACAAGAAGGAAGACAAGCCGGGGACGGCCGAAAAACCGGGGGACGCGAAGCCCGCAGGCAGGGCCGACGAGACGAATGCCGAAGACGCGAAGTCGGATGACAAGAAAGCCGAGAAGAAGCCGGTCGAGGTGAAGTTCGACCCCGCTGGCCTCCAGCAGCGGATCCTCGCCCTGCCGATGAAGGCGGGGCCCTACTACGATCTGGCGGCGGGAACGGCGAACCAGATCTTCTATAGGCGCGCCGCCTCGACCGACTCCGGCGCCGACGCGTCGCTCTACCGCTACGACCTCGAGAAGCGCAAGGAGGACACGCTCGTCGAAAAGGCCGACGGCTTCGCGCTCAGCGCCGACGGCAAGCGCGCGCTGGTGCGGGTGAAGGACGACTGGCACGTCGCCGACATCGCCGACAAGCTCGACCTCGCGAAGTTCAAGCTCGACGTGGCGCGGATCCAGGTGAAGCTGGACCCGCCGGCCGAGTGGGCCCAGATGCTCGACGAGGCGTGGCGCATCAACCGCGACTACTTCTACGACCCGAGCTTCCACGGCGCCGACTGGCCGGCGATGCGCAAGAAGTACCAGGCCTTCCTGCCCGACCTCTCGACCCGCAACGATCTTTTCCGCGTGATCCGCTGGAAGTTGAGCGAGCTGGCCGTGGGCCACTCGTACCAGTCCCCCGGCGACAGCGCGTTCGAGCCCGAGACGATCCCGGGCGGCCTGCTCGGGGCCGACTACGAGGTGGCGAACGGGCGCTACCGCTTCAAGAAGGTGTTCGGCGGGCTCAACTGGACCCACGACCTGCGCTCGCCGCTCACCGAGCCGGGTGTCGACGTCGCAGCGGGCGAGCACCTGCTCGCGGTCGAGGGCCGGGACCTGCGTTTCCCAGACAACCTCTACGAGCGCTTCGAGCGGGCGGCGGGCCGTATCGTCGAGATCACGGTGGGACCGACGCCCGACGGCAAGGGCTCGCGGACGGTCAAGGTAGTGCCGATCGAGAGCGAAGGGGCGCTCCGCAACCGCGACTGGGTCGAAGGCAACCTGCGGCGCGTGACGGAGGCGACGGGGGGGCGCGTCGCGTACGTCTACGTCCCGAACACCGCGGGCCTCGGCCACACCTACTTCAAGCGCTACTTCTTCCCGCAGGCCGACCGCCAGGCGATCATCGTCGACGAGCGCCACAACGGCGGCGGCCAGGTAGCCGACTACTACATCGACATCCTGCGCCGGCCGGTGGTCAGTTACTGGGCGATGCGCTACGGCGCGGACCTCAAGACGCCGATCGCGGGGATCCACGGGCCGAAGGTGATGCTGATCGACGAGACCGCCGGTTCCGGGGGCGACCTGCTGCCGTGGATGTTCCGCAAGTTCAAGCTCGGTCCGCTCGTCGGCAAGCGCACCTGGGGCGGCCTCGTCGGCATCCTCGGCTTCCCGGTGCTGATGGACGGCGGCAGCGTCACGGCGCCCAACCTCGCCTTCTGGACCGAGTCCGGCTTCGGTGTCGAGAACGAGGGCGTGCCGCCCGACATCGAGGTGGAACAGACGCCCAAAGACGTCATCGCCGGCAAGGACCCGCAGCTCGAAAAAGCGATCGAGATCGCGCTCGCGGAGCTCGCAAAGAACCCACGGGTCACGCCGAAGCGTCCGCCATTCCCGAAACGAGCCCGGCCGACTTCCTAGCCCAGCCCGATCTCGGCGAGGATGGGCCACGCGTTGAACATCTGCTTAGCGCTAAGTATAATGTCCTATGAACTCTCGCCAGATCGCCAGGACGCTTGGGCGCCGCGGAGGGCGCATGCGCGCATTGCTGCTCTCCGCCGTGGAACGGAGGCGGATTGCGTCCGCCGGGGGAAAGGCGCGATCGACATCACTGCAGGCCGCGCGACGCATCGCCGCGAATCTCCGGTACGCCGCCCTTCTCCGAGACCTGCGCGGCCAGTCGACCGACGTAAGGCGCCTCCGGGTCTTCGAGGGGCCTTTGCCCGGCATCTACCCCACCAAGCGGTGACATGGCCGGCTCGAAGGACTTCCTCGACGAGGCCGCTGCGATCGCCAAGGCATTGCGTGCCCTTGGGTTCGAGCCGGTACTGATTGGTGGCATGGCCCTGGTCATACTCGGCTCGCGGAGGGTCACTCGAGACTTCGACTTCGTGATCGCGCAGCCGGGCGACCGGATCGAAAAGCTTACCGACGTGTTCTATGATCGCGGCCTCGAGTTGGCCTCCCGCCTGAGTGACGAGGGAGACGTCACGGCGACCATAAGCAATCGGAGGGTCGCATCGATCCGGCTGCGCCTGGACGCTCCCGCCAGCGCCTACTTCTTCAATCCGCGGACAGGCTTCAGGGTCGATCTCCTATTCGACTTCCCGATCCCCGCCGCGACTCTCGCGGCCCGCGCGACTCGAACGAAGGTTCGCGCCCGCCTCTTCCTCGTCGCATCGGAGCAGGACCTGCTGCGCCTCAAGAGAATCGCCAAGGCGGGCCGCTCCTCACCAGGCGACGCCCAGGACATCGCATTTCTCGAGGCGCGACGAAGGACCTCTGAGTAGTCGACCCTTGACGGGCGCACGCCGGTCAAGAGGAACATATACATCTGCTCCGGAAACCTCGATCTCCACAAGGAGCGCTACGTCGTGATCGGCGGCCTCGGCGCGGTTTTGCACGGATCCCCGATCGTGACGCAAGAGGGGGACGCCCATCAGGGTCTACGCGGTCGACCTGTAGGCAGCGCTCGCCGGCCTCCGGTTGACGTGAGATTGACATAGTACTACCCTGTACAGTACTATTCCCTTGGGATGCAGCGGCTTCGGCTGCCTGAGTTCATCGAGATCCTCGTGCCCACGCGCGATCGCAAGGGGCGCGCGGTGAGTGTATCGAAACAGCGGGAGTGGATGGATCACTTGGCCGGCTACCTGCTGGAAACCCTGAAGGTCACGGGCTTTCAGGAGTCGCAGCGAGAAGGGGTGTGGAAACAGGAGCAGACGGACCTGCGGGAGTACGACCCGAAGACCGACCGGCTCTCGCTGGTACGCGAGAGGGTCCATGTGATGCGTACGGCCTGCACCCGCGCCCAGGTGAACGCCTTCCGGAAGGAGGGAGAGGCGCTACTCGTCGCGATGGGTAAAGCCCTCAACCAGGAGGCGGTCGCCTACGAAACCCGCGAGGGCCTGACTATCCTGAGCTTGTGAGGTGAGCCGTGCAGAAGATTCACTCGAAGGACTACGCAGAGCTGGAGAAGACGATCAACCGCAAGCTGCGGAAGGTCGGGTCGAACTACGGCATCCGCAACCTCTACCGGACGCCCCAGGGACGGTACCGCTTCGAGATGAGCGTCAGCGTCGATCCCCGCGATGAGGCGAAGCTGCACCAGATCGTCCGAGAGGTACTCCGCGAGCTACCGGGCGACCGTCCGGTGCAGGCCAAGTGGTACCTCCCCGAGTCACTCGTTGAACGAGTCAAGTCACGGGCGAAGAAGAAGGGTGTGAGCCAGTCGGCGCTCGTCGCCGAGTACCTGGCCGAGGCGCTGTAGGCGCCGCCGAGAGGGGCGACCATGGCCGCGGTTTCGAAAGAGGCGATCGCGACGCTCCTGCGTGCCGAGCATCACGAGCCGCTGAAGGTGCGCTTCTACTTCACACCGCCCTTTCTCGACGGGCTTCGCCGAGTCCTACAAGCGAGGCTCACGCGAGGCGAGGAGAAACGAGATGCCGAGAGGGAAGCTGACGGCGACGGTGAGCGTGCTGACCATGGTCGAGAGCGAGCAGCACGAGGCGCTGCGCCTGATCGCCTTCAACGAGCGGCGCTCTGTGGCCGGCCTGGTGCGGGAGGGAATCGCTGAGGTGCTGAAGAAGCACACCAAGTCCCGCAGGGCGGCACGGGTGTGACCCGGAAGCCCCCTCCGCTGTACGATTGAGAAGTGATCAGCCTCCACCCGCCTCAGCTGACGGCGTTGCGCGAAGCCCTCGAGACTGCGGAGCCGCGCCTGTCGGTCCGTGAGATCGACGCTCTGTTGCTGGCGGTTCGTCGCCAGCACGAGGATCCGGAGGAACACGACCGGAGCTTGATCTCGGAGCGGCTCGCCTGGTCGCCCGACGAGCGGGTGCACGCCCTCCAGTCCTTCCTCGGTTTCGTGGAGCGGGCCCGAGACTCCCGGGAGCGTTGAGCCTTCGCGCCGAGGAGATCGTTGCCGCCCTTGACCTCCACAAGGTGCGCTATGTGGTGATCGGCGGCCTCGGCGCGGTGCTGCACGGATCCCCGATCGTGACTCAGGACGCCGACATTTGCCCCGCCCGTGATCGCGAGAACCTCGACCGTCTTGCGGCCGCCCTGCGCGAGCTGAAGGCCCGCCTCCGCGTGGCCGGTGTGCCAGAGGGGATCCCCTTTCCCTACGAGGGCGCCTTCCTCTCGACGTCCAGCTCCTGAACGTGATCACGCCCTTCGGGGATCTCGATCTGAGCTACGAGCCGGCAGGCACAACGGGGTATGGCGATCTCGAGCGAAACGCCGTCGTCTACGAGATCGAGGGTCGGAAGGTATCGGTGGCGTCTCTCGACGACATCATTCGCTCAAAAGAGGCCGCGAACCGCGGGACGCCGATCCGGGTCTACGCCGTCGACCTGTAACGGTCGGAGCCCCCTTGCGTTGACGTCTCTTCTATTCGCGAAGGGGATTGGCGATCCGCACGCGACCGAAGCTCTGGCCGTGCTGGAGATCCTCGGACAGCACCTCTTCGCATCCAGCGACGGAAGCCGCGGCGAGGATGAGGGCATCCCAGAACGAGATCCTGTCGCGGCGGCCGCTCACCGCAGCGGCCAGGATCAGGTCGGGATCGACCTGGACCACGGACAGCTCCATCAGCCTGCGCAACGCCGCCTCCGCCTCGCCCGCGGGAAGCGGCCGCGCGAGCTTGCGGGTGACCGTCACGAAGAACTCCTGGAGGACCTGAGTGCTGATCACCACGACGCCGCGCTCGAGGGCTTGCTGCAGGGCGTCGCGCGCCCGGGACTGCTTGTCGGGAGAGTCGGCATCGAAGAGGTAGACGAGAACGTTGGTGTCGAAGAACGTCTTACTCGCCATAGACGTCTTCGCGACGCACGCTCCGGCCCCCGCTGCCGCTCCGGGCGGAGCGCGAGAGCCGCAGGAGGTCCCGGATCGCCTTCCGGCGCCGCCGATCGTCCTCCACGTAGCTCGCGAGCCGCTCGCGGAGCAGGCGGTTGACCGAGGTTCCCTCGCGCAGGGCCCTGAGACGGGCCTGCTTCAGGAGCTCCTCATCGACCGTTATGGTGAGGTTGGCCATTGCTCAGTACCACGGGTTCAGTGTAGCACGGGAGGCGGGCCGATCCGGTGTCCAGACCATGAACGGTTTCGGAGCGGACGGGACGTAGAATCGGGCATGGGGACCGAAACGGTGGTGGCGGCGGGACTCGCGACGTTCCACTCCTGGGTCGGCGGACGGGAGGTCGAGGGGCGCGGCGGGCTCCGGCCGGCGGTGAATCCCGCGACCGGCGAAAGCTTCGTGCAGGCGAGTCTGCTCGATGCGACGCAGGCGGGGGAGGCAGTGGCCGCGGCGCACGCTGCGTTTCCGGCCTGGAGCCGCACGACCTTCGCCGAGCGGGCCCGGCTGCTCGACCGCTGGCGCCAGGCGATCGTCGACGAGGCGGACGACATCGCCCGGCTGATCGAACGCGAGCAGGGGAAGCCCGCGGCCGAGGCGTTGGCGGCCGAGGTGCTGCCGTCGCTCGAGGCTCTGAAGCACCTCTCGGCGCACGCCGAGGATCTCCTCCGCGACGAAGTGCTCGAGCCGGGGCAGCTTCTGCTCGCGCACAAGCAGGCGCGGATCGTGTATACGCCGATCGGGGTGATCCTCGCGATCAAGCCGTGGAACTACCCATGGGGCCAGTCGCTGCCCGTGCTGGCCTCGGCGCTCGTCGCGGGCAACACCGTCGTGCTCAAGCCCGCCCCCGCCACGACGCTCGTCGGCCTGCGGATGGGGCAGCTCGCGCGCAAGGCGGGGTTCCCGGACGGCGTCGTGAACGTGGTCGCGGTGGACGACAGCGTGGCCGCGCAACTCGTCGAAGATCCGCGGGTCGGAAAGATCGCCTTCACCGGGAGCGTCGCCACCGGCAAGAAGGTGATGGCCGCGGCGGCGAAGAACCTCACACCAGTCGTGCTTGAGCTCGGCGGCAAGGACCCCGCGATCGTCTGCCGCGACGCCGACCTGGATCGCGCCGCGCGTGGCATCGTCTGGAACGCCTTCATGAACGCCGGCCAGACCTGTTCTTCGGTGGAGCGGGTCTACGTCGAGCGGCCGGTGGCCGAGGTGTTCCTCGCCAAGGTCCTCGAGGAGGCGAAGCGGGTACGCCTCCGGGACGGCGCCCTAGTGGGAGAAGTCGGTCCGTTCACGATGGAACGGCAGCGCCGCAGCGTCGAGGCGCATGTCGCGGACGCCGTGGCCAAGGGCGCGCGAGTGCTGCTCGGAGGAGAGCGGCCCGCAGCTCCGGGGCTCTTCTATCCGCCGACCGTCGTCGTAGACGTAGACCACACGATGACGCTGATGCGAGAGGAGACTTTCGGGCCCGTGCTGCCGGTCCTGGTCGTGGAGTCGCTCGACGAGGCGATCCGCCTGGCGAATGACAGCCCTTACGGCCTCACCGCCAGCGGCTGGACGCGCAGCGAGGAGACGGCCCGGCGGCTGCAGCACGAGCTCATCGCCGGCATCGTCTCGATCAACGACCACAGCACGAGCTTTGCCGAGCCGACCGCGCCCTGGGGTGGCGTCAAGGCGAGCGGGATCGGCCGTATCCACGGCACGGCCGGGCTGCGCGAGATGGTGCAGCCGAAGTACGTCAGCCTCGACCGTGGGCGGGGGGCCGACCTGTGGTGGTACCCCTACGACGCCGAGTACGAGCGCCTCCTGTCGGGTGTGGCGCCCGCCCTCTATTCGACCTCGCTGCTGCGCCGGCTCCGCGGGCAGCTCGGCCTCTTGCGCTTCGCGCGCCTGTGGCGGCGCTTCGGCGCCTGGCGCCTGCTCGTCAACCTCGACAAGCTCTTCTAAGCGGCCAGAGCGGTGTCCCAGGTCTCCCAGCTCTCGCGCTCGCGGCGGCCGAAGTGGCACTACCTCGCGGTGGGCGTGGGCCTGATCGTGGTGGCCGTGGCGCTCACCGTGGCGTGGGGGATCCTCGCCGCGCCCGAGAGCGCCGGCGCGCGCGCCGTCGCGCCGGCGCGCGTGATCGCGTACTTCTTCGGCAGCCTGCTGTTCCTGCTGCTGATCGGCGGTCTCGTGCTGATCGTGCTGCTGCTGCTGCGCGAGGTGCGCCTCAACGAGCGGCAGTCGAACTTCGTGAGCGCGGTGACGCACGAGCTGAAGACGCCGGTGGCCTCGCTCAAGCTCTACCTCGAGACGCTCGAGTACCGTGACGTCCCGCCCGAGCGGCGCGCGGAGTTCTACCGCACGATGCGGCAGGACATCGAGCGGCTGAACGCGACGATCAACAACGTGCTGAACGCCGGGATGTACACGGACCGCCCGGTGGCCGACCCGCGGCCGCTCGACCTCGCGCGCCTCGCGCGCCGGGCGGCGGAGCTCACGCTGACGCGTCACCAGCTCGCGAAGACGGCCATCAGCTACACGGGGCCCGAGAGCCTGCGCGTGGCGGGCGACGCGCAGGCGCTCGAGACTGCCGTGCTGAACCTGCTCGACAACGCGGTCAAGTACTCGAAGGAGCGGGTGGAGGTCGAGCTCGAGGTCTGGGGCGACGCGGACGGCCAGGCCCACGTCCGCGTGCGCGATCACGGCATCGGCATGAGCCGCACGCACCTGCAGTTCATCTTCACCCGCTTCTACCGGATCGGAGCCGAGGTGCGCCGCAGCCGGACGGGTACCGGGCTCGGCCTCTTCATCGTGCGCGCGATCGTCAAGGGGCACAAAGGCTCGATCACGGTCGACAGCCCGGGACCGGATCGCGGCTCGACGTTCACGATCACGCTACCCGGCCTGCTCGAGCCCGAGCTCGAGACGGACGCCCAGCCGGAGGCGGTGCGTGCCTAGGGTGCTGCTGGTCGAGGACGAGGAGCATCTCGCGGCCGGGATCCGCTTCAACCTGGAGCTCGACGGCTACGAAGTCGAGACGATCGGCGACGGCCTGCACGCGCTCGATCGGGTGGTTCCGGCGCAGCAGGGCGCTCCGCCCGCGCCGCCGATCGATCTCGTGGTGCTCGACGTGATGCTGCCCGGGCTCGACGGCTTCCAGATCGTCGAGCGCATGCGGCAGGCCGGAAACTACACGGCCGTTCTGATGCTAACGGCCAAGGGCCTGCCGGAGGACGTAGTGGAAGGACTCGAGGCCGGCGCCGACGACTACCTGCCCAAGCCGTTCGACTTGCCGGTGCTGCTGGCACGCGTGAAGGGCCTGATCCGGCGCCGTGAGTGGGCGCGCGGCGCGGGGGGAGAGACCATACAGGTGGGCCCCGCCGTCGTCGATTTCGCGAACTTCGAGCTGCGCAAGGGCGGCGAGCTCGTGCGGCTGACGCTGCTCGAGGCGACGCTGCTCAAGCTGCTCGTCGAGCGTCGTGGCCAGGTCGTGACCAAGGCCGAGATCCTCGAGAAGGTGTGGAACCTCAACCCCGACACCGAGACACGCGCGGTCGACAACTTCGTGATGCGCCTGCGCCGCCACCTGGAGGAGGACGCACGCGACCCGCACCTGCTCGAGACCGTGCGCGGCGTCGGCTACCGGCTGATCGACGAGCCTAGCCCCCGCTGACGGGCGGAATGAAGGCGACCTCGTCGTCGTCCTGCAGGACGGTTTCGAAGCCCGCGTAAGCGCGGTTCACGGCCACCGCAAGGCTCGCTCGCCTCGCAGCGAGGGCGGGATGGCTCAGGACGAGCGCTTGCCAGGCCACCTCGGCGGTCGCAGCCTCGGCCAGTTCCAGCCGCGCCTCCGGGCTGCCGGCGGCATCCCGAAGCGACGCGAACAGCCGCACCCGGACCTGCATGGACCAGGTTTCGCACGGCCCGGCGCCTGGGTCAACCATGCCCGCGGCAGACGGGACCTCGGAGACCCCCATCCCCTCCGCTAGCCGGCGGTTCGGCCGGGGCGTATATGGGGTAGAGTCGGTTCACGGCCCAATGAAGGTCTTGCTCGTCCACGTCCGCGACCCGCAGTTCTACGCCATCCCCTCGAAGGCGCGGGGCAAGAACGGGCGCATCCAGGTCATGGGCTTCCCGCCGATCGGGATCATGTCGCTGTCGTCGGTGCTGAAGCGCGCCGGCCACGAGTGCGTGATGTTCGACCAGGCGAACCCCGACACGCCCGACGACGTGATCCTGAGCGAGCTCGCCCGGGTGAAGCCCCACCTCGTGGGGCTCAGCTTTCTCTCGACGACCAGCTACCCCTACGCCAAGCTCCTGGCACGGCAGATCCGGGCCGCTGACGCAGGCGTCAAGATCGCCATGGGCGGCGTCTTCGTCAGCCTGAGCGCGCAACTGGTGAAGCTCCAGTGCCCCGAGGTGGATTTCGTGTGCCGGGGCGACGGCGAACAGCTCTTGCTCGAGCTGCTCGAGCGGCTCGACGATCCCGACAGCGTGACGGGCGTGACCTGGCAGGAACCCGGCGGCAAGCTGCGCCACAACCCGAACCGGCCGCTCGCACGCGATCTCGACCAGTGGCCGTTCCCGGACCGGGAAAGCCTGGAGCTCGACTTCGTGGAGTCGATGCCCCTAGACGTTCCGGCAGTCCTCTCGCGCGAGCGCTTCACCACGATGCAAACCTCGCGCGGCTGCCCGTGGCCCTGCGTCTTCTGCGACATCCCGATCTTCAACGAGGGCAAGTGGCGCTCGCGAAGTCCGCAGCACGTCCTCGCGGAGTTCACGCAGCTGCAGAACGACGGCTACGGTTCCGTCTATTTCGTCGACGACCACTTCCTGCTGCAGCCCAAGCGCATCGAAGCGATCTGCAAGGGCCTGATCGAGAACGACATTTCGATTCAGTGGGGCTGCGAGGGGCGCGTGGACTCGACGTGCATGCAGCTGTTCCCGATCATGGCGAAGGCGCACTGCCGCACGATCATGTTCGGGATCGAGAGCGGCAGCCAGAAGGTGCTCGACCGCCTCAAGAAGGAACAGACGCTCCAGCAAGTCGAGACCGCGGTCACGAACGCCAAGCAGGCGGGCATCGAGATCGTGCATGGGTTCTTCGTGGTGGGCAACCCGGACGAGACCGCGGCGGACATGCGCGAGACGTTCCGCTTCGCCTCGAAGCTGCGCATCGACAGCTTCGGCTTCAACCGGCTCTGCGTCTACCGCGGCACGCCGCTGTGGCAGGAATACCTCCGGCGCGGTCTCGTGAACGATGCGACCGACTGGTACAAGTACTTCAAGTGCTCGTCGATCGACCCGACAGTGCTGTCGGGCGAAGAGATCCACCGCATCCGTTCCGAGGAGATGCGCAAGCTCATCCTCTACAAGCTCACGCGGCACACGCGACAGACGCTGAAGCTGCTGCGCCGCTTCACGCGGTACATGCCGCTGCGCGACGTGATCTACCTGCTGCTGAAGCCGTTCCTCGGCCGGAAGCAGGGCTTCACGAAGGCCGAGGTCATCTCGCGCGCGGTCGAGCACGGCGAGATGAAGAGCGCGGCGGCGGACTTGACGCTCGTGGCCGACGCGGCCCTCGAGCACGCCATCCGCGAGTCCCGCGCCGAGCGCGCCCGCATCCAAACCCAGGCCGAAGCCGAGTAGCTCTTCGCGGTCTCGGGAGTGCACGGGACCAGGTTTCGCACGGCCCGGCGTCGCGGTCGAGCCTGCCCGCTGTAGACTGGACCTTGGAGACCCCGCTTGCCGCGTGACCGATTCGGGCGCGAGATCGACTACCTGCGTGTTTCGGTGATCGATCACTGCAACCTGCGCTGCATCTACTGCATGCCGCTGCGCGGGCTGAGCTTCGTGCCCTCGCCGGAGCTGCTCACGGCGGCGGAGATCGAGACGGTCGCGCGCGCGGCCGTGGCGGTTGGCTTCAGCAAGTTCCGGCTCACTGGCGGCGAGCCGACGCTGCGGCACGACATCGTCGAGATCACCGCACGGATCACGTCGGTGCCCGGCGTCACGGGCCTGGCGATGACGACCAACGGGATCCTGCTGCCGCGTCTCGCGCGGCCGCTGCGCGAGGCCGGGCTCACCCGACTCAACATCCACCTCGACACGCTCGATCCCGAGCGGCTGAAGAAACTGATGCGATTCGCATCGGTCGCCGAGATCGAGGCGGGCATCGCCGCGGCCGAGGAGGCCGGGCTCGTCCCGATCAAGATCAACTGCACGGTGACCCGCGACTACAACGACACGGACGTGGTCGACCTGGCGCGGTGCGCGAAGGACGAGGGCTGGCACGTGCGCTTCATCGAGCTGATGCCGTTCGGGGGCGGCGAGACGGCGCACGTGGCGCTCTCACAGTTCGTGCCCACAGCCGAGACGCGGCAAAGGATCGAGGCCGAGCTTGGCACGCTCGAGGAGCTGCCGCCGACGAGCCCCTCGGACGAGGCCAAGAACTTCCGTTTCGCCGACGGGCGCGGCGTGGTCGGCTTCATCTCGCCCGTGAGCGAGCCCTACTGCGGCTCGTGCAACCGGATGCGCCTCACCGCCGACGGCAAGTTCCACCTGTGCCTGCTGAACGACGACGAGCTCGACGTGAAACAGGCGCTGCGCTCGGGGGGCGGGCAGGCAGAGGTGCAGGCGATCCTGATCCGGGCCGTGGGCCTGAAGCCCACGGGCCACCGGCTCGACGAGGGCGTCTCGACCCGCGCCCGGGCGATGTTCCAGATCGGGGGCTGAGCGGGCCATGGCTGGCCACGACAGCGTGACCGCACCGGGCCTGGGCCAGGCCGAAGCGCTGGTGTTGTTGCAGGCGCTGCCGCACGGCCTCGCCGTGCTGGACGCGGACGGGCGCCTGGCCTTCGCCAACGAGGCCTGCGCGCGGCTCTTCGCGTGGTCCTCGGGCCGGGAGCTCGTCGGGCACTCCTGGCGCGAGCTCGTCGACGCCCCGGAAGCGGAGACGCTCGAGCGGGAAGGCTTCGCGCGCGCGCGCGCCGGCGAGGCCTGGCGGGGCGAGGCGTCGGCGCGGCGCAAGGACGGGGTTCACGTGCCGCTCGCGCTCGTGCTCTTGCCGCTCGGCGGAGGCTACCTGGCGCTCGCGCTCGAGGACGTCTCGGCACGGCGCACACTCGAGGCGCAGCTCGGCGCGCTCGCGCACCACGACCCGCTCACGGGCCTGCCCAACCGACGGTTGTTCGAGGACCGCCTCGAGATCGCGCTGGCGCAAGCGCACCGCTACCGCCACCGCGTCGCGCTCATCTTCGTCGAGCTCGACCGCTTCAAGCAGGTCAACGACGACTTCGGCCACGCGGCGGGAGACGAACTGCTGAAGGGGGTCGCGGAACGGCTGAGCGGCAGCATCCGCGAGGGCGACACGGTCGCCCGCCTCGGCGGCGACGAGTTCACGCTGCTGCTGCCCGGCATCCACTACGCCGAAGACCTCGCCGCGATCTCGCGCAAGCTCGTCGAGGCGTTGCGCAAGCCCTTCCAGCTCGATGGGCGCGAGGTGCACGTGACCGCGAGCGGCGGGATCAGCCTCTACCCCGAGGACGGCGAGGACGGCGAGGCGCTGCTGAAGAGCGCCGACGCCGCGATGTACCGGGCCAAGGATCGCGGCCGCGACAACTTCCAGCTGTTCTCGCAGGCGATGGCCGAGAAGGCGCTCGAGCGCCGCTCGCTCGAGGACAGCCTGCGCGCGGCGCTCGACAAGCAGGAGCTGACGCTCCACTACCAGCCGTGCCTCGAGCTCGCCACCGGGCGCGTGACGGGCGTCGAGGCGCTCTTGCGCTGGCAGCGGCCGGAGCTCGGTGTGATGGCGCCGAAGGACTTCATGGCGCTCGCCGACTTCACGGGCGTGATGCTGTCGGTCGGGCCCTGGGTGCTCGAGACCGCCTGCCGTCAGGCGCGCGAGTGGCAGCGCCGCGGATCGCGCGGGCTGCGGCTGATGGTCAACCTCTCCGCGCACGAGCTGCAGCAGGACGATCTCGTCGTCCACGTGGAGAAAGCGCTCGCCGCGAGCGGCCTTTCGCCCGACGCGCTGCACCTCGAGATCCCCGAGGGCTACGCGATGCAAGACCTCGCGCGCACGATCGCGACCTTGCGCGAGCTGCGCGCGGTGGGCGTGCACCTGGCGATCGACGGCTTCGGGACCGGATTCACGTCGCTCGCCCACCTGCGCCAGCTTCCCGTCGACACGCTCAAGATCGACCTGTCCTTCGTGCGCGGGGCGACCACCGACGCCGACGACGCATCGGTGGTGACCGCGGTGATCGCGGTGGCCCACAGCCTCGGCCTGCGCGTCGTGGCCCAGGGCGTCGAGACCGAGGCGCAAGTGGCGCTCTTGCGATCGCTGGCCTGCGACGAAGTCCAGGGCTTCCTGTGGAGCCCGCCGGTCCCTCCCGTGGAGTGCGAGCGGATCCTGGTTCAAGGCACGCTCCCGGCGGCGGCGCCGCCGCGCTGCGACCAGGCGAGCCGGACGCGCCGGGCGCGGGGCCGCTCCCGGCGCTGAAGCAATCAGCCTTCGTCGAATAGCGGTCGCCCGATCAGAGGCTTTCCGCCCAGCGACGAGACGAACGCGCAAACCGCAAGACCCCCGAGGAAGATCAGCACGCAGGCGCTGCGCGCGAAGTACCACGCCGATGGGTCGTACGTGAGCGGCAGCCGCCAACCGCACATGACCAGGAAGGCGGCCGCCGTCAGTGCGAGCAGCCCGTTGCGCAGCAGCAGCGCGAGGCCAATGAGCGCTGCCACCGCGGCGTAGGCGATCCGGAAGGCCACGCCCCCGGTCGTGTCGCCGAGGAAGCTCGCGGCGAGCGGCAGTGCCGCGGACGAGCGCCGCGCGATCGCTCCGCAGCAGACCGCGGCACAGCACCAGCAGCGTCAGCAGGCCGAACCCGCGGACCACGGCTTCGGCCAGGTTCCGCACCAGCGTGGAGGCCGCGTGAGCGGTGGACTCGAGCGCGCTGGGCCTCGTCAGCAGCGGCTGGGGAGCGGGCAGCCCGAGCCACGGCGGAGCCACGACCGAGAGCTGCCAGGCGAGCAGGATCAAGGCGCCGGCGGCGAGCCCGGTCAGGATGTCGCGGCTCACCATGGGGTCGCGCCAGCGGCCTTCGAGCAGCCGGTTCCAGGCGATCAGCATGTGCGGTCAGCGCCGGCGCACGAAGGGCTCGACCGCCACGTAGAAGAGGCCGGCGTTGAGGGCCCAGAACACGCTTTCGGCCACCATGAGCGACGCGGTCGCCCACTCCTCGACGAAGACCGGGACGTGATGCGCCAGCAGCGCCCGGCCGAGCACGAGCGAAGCGAAGCACAGCAGGCCGGCTTTCGAGGCGCCGCGCAGGTCGACACGTCGGCGTCGCAGGTTGCGTCGGGCGAGCAGGTAGGCGAACGGGGGCAGTACGAGAAGAAAGACGAGCGACACCGCAAGCGCAATACGTCTCGCCGGCGTCGAGCCCGCGGCCAGGCCCAGGGTGCCTGCAGCCCCGTCCGCGAACCCCGGCGCATCCCAGGGCCGAACCAGCGCCAGGTAGACGACGCGGCCGCCATGGCTCGCTGCCTCCACGCGCACCGGCGTCTCGGCGTCGGCTCCCGGCTCCGTCCAGGCCCACTTGCGATCGGTGTCCACGGGAGCGGTCGCTTCGGCCTCGACGCCGACGAGCCGATCGGGATCGAGACCGGCCCGTTCCAGCAGCGGCCTCCAGTCGAGAGCAGCGATCGCTCGCGGCTCCACGAGCGGCGGCGGCACGCGCGTCAGGCGTCGCAGGCGCCCGTCGGCGCCCTGCACGACCTCGACCATGCCGGGCACGAGCGGCGGAGGGTCGTCGCTGGTGACGCGATTCATGCCCAGCTGGTCGCGGGCCACGAGTGGGCGGGGACTGAATCGGAAGTGGTAACGCAGCGGGTGGGGGGGCTGCCGAAGCCGCAACCAGGGATCGGGATCGCCGCTCGCGGCGAGATGGTCGAGGTAATCGCGGTCGACCTCGAACCATCCCACGCGATCGGAGCCGGGTGAGTCGAGCTCGACGCCGACGCTCGCGAGGACCTCGCCCGCCAGCCGTTCGAGGGCCGAGGGCGAGAGGGACGGGGCGGCTCTCCGGATCAGGAGCGCCTGCGTCGAGAGGAGCATCGTGCACGCCAGGCCCCCGATCACGAGCGCCAGCAGGACCCCCGCCCGCGCGCGCGGAAGGCTCCCGACGTCTTCGGCCGCGGCCACCATCTCGGGCGACGGAGTCTCGCCGGCGGCGACCGCCGCGGCGAGCGGATCCGCGCCCGGCAGCAGCCCGAGGATCGCGCGCGCGTTTCGCGGCCGTGCCTGCGGCTCGTACGCGAGGCAGGCTTCGACCACGCTTCTGACCTCGGCGGACAGGCCCGGCGCCGGTGGCAGCGACAACGGACGCTGCCTGGCTTCGATCGCCCCGCTCGCCCCGCCCGCGAAGACGCGCTGCCCGCTCAGGATCTCGTAGCAGACGAGCCCGAAGGCATAGACGTCGGTGGCTGGCGCCGGAGGCTCGCCGCGCAGCTGCTCCGGCGCCATGTACGCCGGGGTGCCGGAGCGTTCGCCCTCGCCGCCCAGCTCGCTCGCGAGACCGAAGTCGGTGATGCGCACGCGGCCGGAAGCGTCGAGCATCACGTTGGCGGGCTTGAGGTCGCGGTGGACGATGCCCTGGTCGTGGATCGCGGCGAGCCCGGCGCAGAGCTCGCGGGCCACGGCCAGGCCTCGCTCTGGAGGCAGACGCTCGATCCGTCGCAGCAGCGAGGCGAGATCCTCGCCGTCCACATACTCCATGACCACGAATGCCCGCCCGCCGAGCTCGACGATGTCGAAGACCCGGCACACGCTGGGATGCGCGACGCTGCGTCCGAGCCGGACCTCGGCGAGCAGGCGTCGCCGGTGCGTGGGATCTTGCTCGCTGCGGCGGCTCAAGAACTTGAGCGCGACCGTCTGCCCGAGCTTCAGGTCCTCGGCCCGGTAGACCTCACCCATTCCTCCTTCGCGCAGCTTGGCGACGATGCGAAAGCGCCCGCCCAGCACGACACCGGGAACGAGCGCTATCGGGTCGCGCGCCGACATTTTCCGGGACCCGGCGAGGGTCTCGCCGTTCTTGCCGTTTCGGTGCTCGGTCGGACCGGTCGGGTCGGGGGGCGGGGCGTTCGCGCGCGGGGGAGTCATGAGCCGGCGCTCAGCGCGGCGCCCCTTCGTCGAGCCACGCCGAGCCGTCGGCGTAGAGCTCCTTCTTCCAGATCGGCACCTGCGCCTTGAGCGCGTCGATCGCGAAACGGCAGGCGGCGAACGCCTCGGCGCGGTGCGGCGACGCCACCGCCACCGCGACGCTCGCGTCGCCGATCTCGAGCGACCCCAGGCGATGGACGAGCCGCACCAGCGTCACCGGAAAGCGCCGGTGTGTCTCGCCGGCGATCTCCCCCATCAGCGGGAGCGCCATCTCCTCGTAAGCCTGGTACTCGAGGCGCAGCACCGGGCGGCCGCGGTTCTCGTTCCGCACCACTCCCACGAAGAGGCAGAGCGCGCCGTCAGCCGCCGTCGTCCCCGAGAGCGACACGAGGTCGATCGGCTCACGCACGAGGCGCACGAAGTCGGTCACGGCGAGCACGCTAGCACCCGCTCATGTACGCATTCAAGCGGGCGCGCCTGCCGGGTCCATCGACAGGCGGGCGCCGCTCGCGCCTCCCGGGCACGGTCGCCGGGCCTGCGGTCGCTCCTGGCTTCGACGCGTTGCGTGTGATACGCAAGGGCCTCACGATGCCGACCCACCAGGGTGCGATCCGGCTGTTCCGCCTCGCGGGGATCGACGTCTTCCTGCACTGGTCCTGGTTCGTGGTCGCCGTGTACGAGATCCAGGTACGGGCCAGCGGCTACTCGTCGCCCGCCTGGAACGTGCTCGAGTACCTGTCGCTGTTCGCGATCGTGACGCTGCACGAGTTCGGCCATGCCCTCGCGTGCCGGCAGGTGGGTGGCACGGCCGAGCGCATCGTGCTGTGGCCGCTCGGGGGAGTGGCGTACGTGAAGCCGCCGCAGCGTCCGGGAGCGACGCTCTGGAGCCTCGCGGCCGGGCCGCTCGTGAACGTCGCCCTCGTGCCGATCCTCATGGGCCTGGGCTGGCTGTTCGGGTCCCTCGGCTGGCCGGAGACGCACCCCGACCTGTTCCGGCTCCTGCGCGCCGTCTCCTTCATGAACCTCATGATCCTGGTCTTCAACCTGCTGCCCGTCTATCCGCTCGACGGGGGCCAGATCCTCAGGTCGCTGCTCTGGTACGGGCTGGGCCGGGCTCGCAGCCTGATGGCGGCCACCGTCCTCGGCTTCCTGGGAGTGCTGGCGCTCGCCGCGCTGGCCGTGCGGGTTCGCTCGGTCTGGCTGGGCATCGTGGCGGTCTTCGTGGCCTTCAACTGCTGGAGCGGCTTTCAGCAGGCGCGCCGGCTGTCCGAGCTGGCCAGGCTGCCCCGGCACCACGGCTTCGCGTGCCCGTCGTGCGGGGCCGCGCCGCCCATCGGCCTCTTCTGGGGCTGCGAGCTGTGCGGGCAGGCTTTCGACAGCTTCGAGGCGCGGGGCCGCTGCCCGTTCTGCGCGGCCCCCTTCGACGCGGCGCACTGCGTCGACTGCGGCAGCGAGCATGAGGTCGCGTCGTGGGCCCGGGACCCGGCGCGCTGAGGGTGATCCGGCCGACCCCGCCTCCAACAGCTCGGCTACCACGTCCAGATCACCGAGGCCGCGGCTTAGTTTCTTTCCAGTACGAAAGGAACACTCCGACCGATGCCTCGGACCGGCAACGCCCCGTCGCCCCCTTCTTGGGGGAATTGTGGCTGCGACCGTTGACCCTCCTCGCGAAGAAGGCGGACTTCCATCTGGACAGAGACTCCCATCTCCATCCGGCCAGAGTCGCGGGGGGAGGCTGCAGCGCGCCCGCAGCACTGGACAGTATGGTAGACAGCAATCATACTCAACCCATGAGTATCCGGCTCCAGGTCGTGCTCGAGGAGTCCGAGCTGCGTGAGATCCGGACGGCCGCGCGCCGCGACCGGCTGACGGTCTCCGAATGGGTGCGCCGCTGCCTGCGTGACGCCCGTCGTCGCCAGCCCGGACGCGATGCGGGGCGAAAGCTGCAGGCGATCCGGGCGGCGGCGCGTCACGCCCTTCCTACGGCTGACATCGACCAGATGCTGGCCGAGATCGAGCGAGGCTACCTGGGAGGCTCGAGCGGCTCGTGATCTTCGTCGACTCCAACGTCCCGATGTACCTGGTGGGCGCGCCGCATCCCCACAAGGCCGACGCCCAGCGCCTCCTCGAGCAGTGCGTGGCGGACGAGGAGCGGCTCGTCGCGGACGCGGAGGTGCTTCAGGAGATCTTGCACCGGTGCGCGGCCATCGGCCGCAGAGACGCCATGGCTCCGGCATTCGAGTCGTTGCTGGCGGTCGTCGACGAAGTCTTCCCGATCGAGCTCACGGACGTCGAGCGCGCCCGCGACGTGCTCCTCGCCAACCCGGAGCTCTCGGCCCGGGACGCGATTCACGCCGCCGTGATGGAGCGGCGAGCGGTCGGGACGATCCTGACCTTCGACGGCGGCTTCGACGCGTTGCCCGGCATCAAGCGCCTCAGCTGACGCTCGCTGGCGCCAGGCGCCGCCGGCTCACTTCTTGTCGCTCACGGGGGCCAGCGTGGCGGGCGTGACGCCCGCCGGCAGTCCCTGCGGCAGCCGGGCGAACGCTCGCAGCTCGTCCGGCGTCGGCCGCTCCAGTTTGATGCGGCTCGACGACTCGAGCGAAGGTGCGCAGAGCGCGCCGATACCCAGCCAGAGCCCGAACGTGACGAGGCCGACTCCCCCGCAGTTGCCGGCGTCTTCGACGGAGGAGCACGCCGCCGCGAGCGCACCGCCCGTGACGAGCCCGCCGATGAGCGACCAGGCGTAGGCCTTGGACTTTCCGAAATCGTGGCGCTTCACGCGCGCCTCACGCACGGAGCCTAACGGGATCTCGTGCACGCCGTCCTCGGCGCGGACGTACAGCCGGTCCTTCTCCACCACGAGCAGCTCGCCCTTGACCTGCTGCTTCGCCGGCTCCGTCACGACGGTGACCGTACGCCCGACGACGGGCACGTTCACCTCCGTGTTCGTGGTGGCGCAGCCCGGAACGAGGACGCAGCCCGGAACGAGGGAGTCAGGACCCGGTGTCCGCAGCCGACGAGCACCAGCGCCACCAGCCCCGGCAGGAAACCCGCACCGACCCTCAGGCCCCGGTCAAGGACCATGCTCTCCTCCTGTCTACCGTTGCTGGATGACGCTTGGACGGACGCGCCCCACGCTTTTCCAGCTCTAAAGCGAGAAGAAGCAGACGCCCGCGAGCGTTACAAGGCGCTGCGGCGTGAGCCTGCGACCCTGGGCGGTGGCCCCGGGCCGGGCTACAGCCTGGCGCCGTCTTCCTGCAGCACTTCGTCCAGGATCGCGAGGAAGAGTCCAGCGTCTTCCTCCGAGAAGACGAGCGGGGGGCGCAGCTTGAGGACGTTGTCGAACGGGCCGTCAATACCGGTGAGTACCCCGCGCTCCCGCAGGCGGTTCGCGACGTAGGCCGCCTCCTCGGTCGCCGGCTCGAGGCTCGCGCGGTCCCGCACCAGCTCGACGCCCAGGAACAGGCCCGCGCCGCGCACGTCGCCGATCACCGCGTGGCGGCCCTGGAGCTCGCGCAGGCCCCGCCCCAATACCGTGCCGACGCGCCGCGCGTTCTCCTTGAGCTTCTCCTCCTCCAGCACGTCGAGCACCGCCAGCCCCGCCGCGCACGCGACCGGGTTGCCGCCGAAGGTGCTGAAGAACTCCATGCCGTTGTCGAAGGCCGATGCGATCGCGCGCGTGGTCACGACTGCGCCGAGCGGGAAGCCGTTCGCGATCGGCTTGCCGAGGACGACGATGTCCGGCACGGCGTCCTGGGTCTCGAAGCCCCAGAACGCGTCTCCGAGCCGGCCGAAGCCCGTCTGCACCTCGTCGGCGATCGCGACGCCCCCGGCTGCCCGCGCCTGCCGGTACGCCTCGGCCAGATACCCGGGCGGAAAGACGACCTGGCCCGCGACGCTCGGCATCGTTTCCGACAGGTACGCCGCGAGGCGCCGGCCCTCGCCGGCGAGACGGCTCGCGAGCTGACCCACCTCGCGCCCGTACTTCAGCCCCGCCTGCTTATCGTCGCGCCGGTAGCGGCCGCGGTAGCCGTCGGGCAGCGGCGCCACGTGCACCCACTCGCGCTGACCCGTCCCGCCTGCGCCCATGAACTTGTACGGGCTCACGTCGACGAGCGTTGTGGTGTGGCCGTGGTACGCGTGCTCGAGCACGATCACGTCGTGGCCGCCCGTCGCGGCGCGCGCCAGCCGCAGCGCCAGCTCGTTCGCCTCGCTGCCCGAGTTGACGAAGTAGCAGACGCGGAGCGGCTCGGGCAGCAGGCGTGTCAGCCGCCGCGCGTAGCGCACGACGAGCTCGTGGAGGTAGCGCGTGTTCGTGTTGAGGAGCGCGAGCTGCTCCTGCACGGCGCGCACCACGCGCGGGTGGCCGTGGCCCACGAGTGGCACGTTGTTGTAGACGTCCAGGTACGCGCGCCCGACGTCGTCGTAGAGGTACTGCCGAAAGCCGCGCACGATCTTGAGCGGCCGGTGGTACGAGAGGCGAAGGTTCGGGCCCAGCAGGCGGCGGCGTGCCGCGAGCGTCTCCTCGGCCGGCTCCGGCGCACCGAAGTCGAGTCGGCCCGCCGCGCGAGCCTCGGCTGTGGCGCGTGGCTCGCCATCCGAGGGACCGAGGGCCCGCGCGTGCGCGAAGGGGATCCGCAGCAGCAGGTTCGGGTCGGGCGAGAACGCCTCGAGCACACGGCAAAGGCTCGGAAGCGCGACGCCCGGAAAGTCCGCGTCCCGCTCCAGCAGGTCCAGGATCAGCTGGAAGTGCAGGTGGGGCGGCCAGTCGCCGTTGACGGGCGGCGCGCCCACTCGGCCGATCGCCTGCCCCTTCGCGACCGACTGGCCGACCGAGAGGGCTGCGGGCGTGTCCTCGGTCAAGTGGCCGTAGAGCGTGAAGAACGGCGTGCCGCCCTGGGCCTCGTGCCGCAGGATCACGAGCGGCCCGTAGTCCTGCGGGGCACGGTTGTTCGCGAGAAGGTGGACCACGCCGCCGAGCGGCGCCCGCACCGCCGAGCCGGCCTCGACGAAGAGGTCGATCCCCAGGTGCACCGTGCGGCGCTCGTCGGTCGGGCGGCCTCCGGGCGTGAAGAGGGGCGACAGGTAGATCCCGCGCGTCTCGGCGTAGCGGCCGACGCCGAACGCGGCCCCGGCCTCTGCCATCGCGCCGAAGATCCGGCGCGAGAGCTCCTCCGTCTCCACGTTTCTCGGGTCGGCCCCGAGGAAGGAGCTCCCGATGCCCAGGTCGACGACCAGGTGCCGGTCGCTGCGCACGTCGAGCTCCAGCACCGATGCCGCGTCGAGCTTGGAGAGCCACGCGGCGAGGCTTGGCCCGTGGGCGAGCGGCGGCCGGCCGCAAGCCTCGCGAAAGACGGCGTGCGCCAGGCGCGGGTGCACGCGGTCGAGCCGCTCGAGCGCTTCCCAGGCCGGCGTCTCGCTGACGCTCGTGTAGGGGTCGTCGCGCCCCGCGCGGGCGCGCGTGGCCGACCGGATCACGCTCACCGCCAGCCGGGCGCCGACCAGCGCGAAGAGCCCCGCGATCTCCTCGTCCTGGAGCGCGAGGCGCTCGTGATAGCCGGCCACGACGGCCGCCGCGGCGCCGAGCGGGTCTTCCTCGCCGAGCAGAGCGTAGGCCGCGGCGATGGCGGGCTCCGCCACGAGCAGGCCGTAGTGCATGTCGCCGAAGTCGACGAGCCCGCTCATCGGCCGCGGCAGCACGCGCGCATCGCCCACGATCACGTTGTGGTCGTTCGCGTCGCCATGGATCACCTGCCGCCGGAGCCGCGGCAGCGCCGGGACCACCTCGGCCTCGAAGCGCGCGAGCACCCGGCCCGCGAGCGCACGCCGCGACTCGTCCGGCACGCCTTCGAGCGCCTCGCGGGCCTTTCCGGCGCCCGCCAGGTCCCAAGCGAAGTCGCGCCGGGCGGCCGGGTGGCTGAAATCGGCGAGGGCTTCGTCCATCTGCCCGAGCACGCGGCCGACGGCCGTGAGCGTCTCCGGCTGGCGCGGCCGGGCGCCGGCGAGCGGCGAGCCCGCGAGCCAGCTCAGCATCCACACGAGCCTCGGCGTCCCGTCCGGCCCGGGCACCTCCGTCACAACGGCGCCCGTGCGCGTGGGAACGACGCGCGGCAAGGGCAGCAGGGGGACGCGCTGCTCGAGGTGGGCGAGCGCCGCGCACTGCATCGCCACGACCCCGCGCTCGCGCGCCGGGTGCATCGCCTTTAGGACGAACGAGCTCCCGTCCGCCGCGGTCAGGCGGAAGTTGTCGTCGAACTCGCCCGGCAGGGCGCGGGCCCAGGCGTCGAGCCCGTAGAGCGAGGCGGCGAGGCGAGTGGCGTCCCCCTCGCTGACCGGGCGCTCGGCGCGTCCTTCGGGTAGCACGGGCGGGATCTTAGCCTCTCTCGACCTCCTGGCTGTGCTAGACTCAATCGGTCTAGTTGCCGTTGCACTGGCGTTACCCCCGAAGCTTGGGCCGCCCAATGGGGGGCGGTGCTGACCGTTCGTGGCGCACAGGCACGTGGCTGCTAGGTAGGGCCGAAGGAGGCCTGTACGTTCATGATCGAAGGCACCGTCAAGTGGTTCAACGAGTCCAAGGGTTTCGGTTTTCTCTCGCGTGAAGGTGGTCCGGACGTATTCGTCCACCACACCGAGATCAAGGCCGACGGTTTCCGCACCCTGAACGAGGGTGACAAGGTCCGTTTCGAGGTGGTGGACAGCCCAAAGGGGCCCCGCGCCGCGAACGTCAGCCGGGTCTAACGACTCCAGACCGCTTACAAAGGAACGCCCGGGGCACCCGCCCCGGGCGTTTTTCTCGTGCGCCTCGTCGATTTCGATCGCCTTCATCTGAGCTCGACCCCTAGCCCGTGCGCGCCGCTGCTACTCGTCGTCCGGGGTGGCCTGGCGGTAGCGCTTGACGACGCTGCGCGCCTTCTTCTGCTTGAGCCGCCGCTCGACGGCACCCCGGCTCGGCTGGGTGATCCGGCGCGGGCGCGGCTCGCGCATGGCCCGGTCCACGAGCTTCTTCACCTTGTCGCGCGCGTCCTCGAGGTTGCGGAGCTGGTCGCGCGTGCGCTGGCTCGTGACGACCAGCTTCCCGTCGGCGTCCATCCGCGTGGCGGCGAGCGCCCGCAGCCGCGCCCGCGCGGGTGCGGAGAGCCCCGTCACCGCCGCGAGGTCGACGCGCATGTCCACCTTGGACGCGACCTTGTTCACGTTCTGTCCGCCCGGCCCGGACGAGCGGACCGCGCGCCACTCGACCGCGGCCTCGGGCACCAGGATGCCTCTGGCGATCCGGATTGGTTCGGCCATGGGAGGACCGTAAACGAGCCCCGCGACGGTCGTCAAGAGACATCGGCCTGTGATCCAGCGCACACGCCGTGAGGCCGGTCACCGCGGCCGCGGGAGAGGATCGATATGTTGCGGGCTGCCGCTCGCGGGAACCTCGACAGCGGGGCGCTAGGGAGAGAGGGCTTCGTCAGCTTGACCCGTGTGCCGCCCATGGCAGGTCCTGGGTTGGCGCAAAAGGAGCAGCGATGCGAGCCCTCCTGGCATTCCTGGTCGTCACCGGCAGCTGCCTTTCTCCTGGGAGCGCCCGAGCCCAGGGCGTTGGGGACAAAGCCGAAGAAGCGCAGGCCTCACGAGGCCGCGTCAAGGCCGACCCCACGGCGCGGAGGGTTTACACAGCGGACGACCTGGTGGCCACGAAGACCGCGATCCCCTCGTCGTCGCCGACGGCTGACGGCCGGGGTGGTGTCGTGCCGCCTGCTCGTCCCACCGGGACGTCCGCAGGAACGAAGGCCACAAACGGAGTCGGTAACAAAGCGGCCCAGCTCCGAGGGAGCCGCGGCGGCCGTTCGGGCGGCCGCGCCGGCGTCTACAACGGGGCCAGCCTGCTCCTCACCCGGGAGCGAGCGGGGAAGGCCGGCTCTGGAAAGGGTACGATCTCCTTCCCTGGCGGCGAGACCGCACCCGCCCCGCGCCCCGTGCCAGCCCCCGCACCGGCGCCAGCCCCAGCGCCCGCCCCAGCACCAGCCCCAGCACCCGCCCCAGCACCGACTCCAGCTCCTGCGCCGACTCCAGCTCCTACGCCGACACCCGCGCCGAGCCCCAGTCCCATTCCCCCATCCGGCGCACGGCGCTATTTCCCAAGCGCAACGCCTTGGTACCAGGACATCTCGAGCGCCCCCCTGGACCCGGAGTCGGGCAAGGTCGTCTCCTACCTGAACGGCGTCGGGTGGGGCCTTGGGAGGATGCAGATCGATTTCAGCCTCGAAGTGATGGACTCCACGCCCACGACGCCTTACTTGCCCTTCACCAAGAAGCCGGGCGAGTTTTACGAGCCCGACTGCGACTACGCACCGGTACCCGTGCCCCCGGGCGGCAACCTGGAAGGCGAGCCCGGTTACCAGTGCGTGAGCGATGGCGATTGTCACTTGATCGTCGCCGACTGGGACCGCAAGCAGCTCTTCGAGATGTGGCGTGCGGACATCACGAACGGGGTCTTCCGAGGCGGCTGCCTCGCCGTGTGGGACATGTCGCGTAGCTATCCCCCGAGCGGCCGCGGCGAGCAGTGCACGAGCGCCGACGCCGCGGGCTACCCCATCGCGCCGTTGCTCTTCACCGCCGACGAGGTCGCCGCAGGAGAGATCCAGCACGCGATCCGGTTCATCCTCCCGAACGCCAGGATCCGCCGGGGTGTGTACGTGCATCCCGCGACGCACGGGACCCCGGCAACACAGGGTTCCTCGGATGCCCCTCCCTACGGCACACGTCTGCGGCTCCGCAAAGACTATCCGATCGAAACACTGAAGCCCGGAGCGCAGGTGGTGGCGCGGGCCATGCAGCGCTACGGCATGCTGCTCGCCGACGGCGGGAACGTCGCGCTGACTGCCCAGAGCGACCGCTACACGACGGCAAAGTGGTCGGGCCTGCTCGGCCCGCGGGACCTGGACCGGCTCGAGCCGAAGGATTTCGAGATGGTCGCGGCCGGCGCCCGTATTCCGCTGACGCTCGACTGCGTCCGAAACCCCTGAGGAACGTCAGCGCTTCTTGAAGGCCTGCTCCGGCTCGGCGAGGCCGCTCGCCAGGATGGCGATGCTGTCGAGCGTGCGCGCCGCCCGCTCGAGATGCGTCCGCGCCCGCTCGGGCTCGCGGGCCGCCGCGCGCAGCAGCTCGCCGACGAGGCGGACCACCCTCTCGATCTCCGGCAGCGCACCCCGCGTCTCCTGGGCCTTCGCCTCGAGCGTCTGCCCGCGCCGCACCACGAACCAGGCACCGAGCGCTCGCGCCATCAGGCTCACGTGATCGAGCATCGCCGGCCCGGGAAGCGGATCGGTCGCGCCGAAGTAGAAGAACGCGAGCCCGTGGAGCCCGAAGCCGCTGCGGATCGGGACCACGGCCACGGCCGACGCGGGCGGGTCGAGAGGCTCGAGAAGCCCGGCCACCTCGCTGACCTGCTCGATGTCCACGAGCGAAGGGTGCTTCAGCGGGACGAACCGCTGCCTGACGATGCGGAAGCCCTCGGGGTTCTCGACGAACGGGTCCTTCTGCATGCCGGCCGCCGCGATCACGCGCAGCTTCTGGTCGGCCCCCGGTGCGATCAGGGTCCCGCGCGAGCATCCGGCGGCCGCCACCAGGTGCCCCAGCGCGGCCGTGAGCGTCTCGGCGGGGGCCTTTCCGTCCCCAAGCTCCTCGATCGCCTGGACCGTCAGCTCCAGCTCCTTGACCCGGCGCTGGGCTTCGTCGCGCTCCTGGCGCACCGCGTCGAGGGCTTCACTGAGGGACATCGAAGTCTCGACGTAGGAGCCCACCAGCGCCTTGTCCAGCTCGGCGCCCGACGCCCCGCGCGGGATCTTGGGCACCGCCACCTGGACCCGCCGCACGTCCTCCGCGTCGCGGCCCTCGGCCGGACGCACGCCGGCCCCCGCGATCGTCGAGCGGCCGAACACCTGCTGGATGGCACCCCAGGCCCAGGTCTGCACCGTCTCGCCGGGATCCAGGGCGAGGCTCCGGTATTTGACTGTCAAATCGGCCATCGTGCGCGCCATCAGGGTGCCGAGCGTCTCGATCACCCCCTCGCCATGGAGCGCCACGGCCTCGAGTACGGGCTCCCGGCGCGGATTCAGCGCAGCGTTGAGCTCGTCGACCGACGAGACGTCGGGCAGGTCGCGTTTGTTGTACTGGAACACGATCGGGATCGTGTCCGGATTGAGCCCGTTCGCGCCCAGGTTCTCGATCATCTCCCCGAGGCACGCCACGTTCTCAGCCAAGCGGTCGGCCGCCGAGTTCGCGACGAACACGACCGCGTCCGTCCCGCGCATCACGAGCCGCCGCGTGGCCCCGTATGGAGATTGCCCCGGCACCGCCACGAGCTGGAAGCGCAGGTCGAAGCCGTGGAAGCCAACGCCCCGCAGCGGCAGCAGATCGAACAGGATCGTCCGCTCCTGCTGCGAGTTGACCGTGATCAGCTCGCCGCGATGCCGCGCCAACGCCGCGGCATGGAGCATCTGGAGGTTGGTCGTCTTCCCACACACCGCAGGCCCGTAATAGACGACCTTTAGCTGAACGATTCGGTCGCGCGGCTTGAGCTCCACGGTTCGCTTCCCCAAGGCGCCGGGTGCGTGGTGCGGACTCTCCGGCGCGTGGCTGAGTATACCCGCGGCTGGATGGGGGACCGTTGACTCGTCAAGGGCCTCGACAGCGGACGCTAGTGCTAGCATCGGCCTCTCGAGCTCGCGATGTCATTCCAGCCGCTCCTCGTCACCATTGCGATGCCGTGCCTCAACGAAGCGGCGCATGTCGAGGCATGCTTGAGGAGCGTCCAGCGACAGACCTATCCGCGTGATCGCATCGAAATGGCGATCGCAGAAGGGGGCAGCACGGACGGCACTCGAGAGATCCTCGCGCGGCTCGCGAACGAGGATCCACGCATCCACGTGCTCGACAACCCCGATCGCCTGCAGGCGGCCGGACTCAACCGGATCCTGCTGCAAGCGAAGGGCGACGTGATCGTCCGAATGGACGTTCACTGCGAGTACGCGCCCGACTATGTCGAGAAGTGCGTCGCGGTCCTGGAGCGAACGGGCGCGGACAACGTTGGTGGCGCCCAGCGTTGCCGCGGCAGGACGGAGTTCGAGAAGGCTGTCTGTGCCGCTCTCAGCAGCCCTCTCGGCGTCGGCGGCGCCGCCTACCGTAGTCCCGACAACGAGGGCTACGTGGATACCGTCTTCCTCGGTGCGTTCCGCCGCGGTGCCCTCGAGCGCATCGGTGCCTGGGACCCCGGTGCCATCACGAACGAGGACGCGGAACTCAACCAGCGACTCGTCGCGTCGGGCGGGAGAATCTACCTGAGCCGCGAGATCGTGGTCCACTACGCGCCGCGCGGCTCGCTCGTTTCCTTGGCTCGGCAGTACTACCGCTACGGCCGGGGCCGAGCACGAACCCTGCTCAAACATCGGCGCTTCCTGTCGGTTCGGCCGGCCCTGCCTTTCCTGGTGCTGGGGGCCGGCCTGGCGCTGGTCGTCGCGCTGCCTTGGACGAACGCTGCAATCTACGCTCTGCTCGTCGCGGCTGTGGCACTCGCTGCCGAAGCCACTCGAGTGGGGGCTTCCGGCGGGCTGGCGCGCGTTGCCGTGGTCCTGGCGGTCCTGCCGACCGTGGTCTTGTCTCACGGTAGCGGTTTCGCCAGCGGGCTCGTGCGCTACCTGCTCGCGCCTGACTGGACAGAAGGTGGAGGCTTGTCGCTGCCTTCTTCGCCCTAGCCGATGCTCGCCTCGCCTTGGACGGCCTTGCCAGCCGTGTGCGAACCGCGCGATACCACGCCTTCGGTCGCCCGCCCAGGAGGTTGTTCCCCGCCAGCTTGAAAAGGAGGAGTGAATGGGTGACTCACGTCGCTGGTCGCTGTGGCAGAGGATCAAGCGATTGGAACGATGGATGCTACTGGCTGCGCTCGCCGCTCTTCTCCTCGGAACGAACCATCGCTTCACCGTCCAGGAAGACGAGGTTCTCATTCTTCGAAACGCGCTCCAGCCCGGAGGAGCGATCCTGGGTCGCTTCCTGGACGCGTCGGGTCAGCACGCTCATCCGCCTCTTTCGGACCTCCTCCTCCACGCCTGGCTCGGCGTGGTTGACCCTTCGCCGTGGATGATGCGTCTCCCCAGCATAGTCTTCTACGTCCTGGGCCTGGCCTGCTGTGCAGCCACCGCCGATGTCCTGGGGTCACCGCGATCCGGCACGTTGCTCTGTTGGCTAGGCCTATTCTGGCCCTTCGGCTTCCACTTTGGATGGTTGTTCGGGTGGTTCGCCTTCGCGTTTCTCCTGGTTGCCGCCATGACACTCGTCTACGTCCGCCTGGACCGCGAGCCGACTCTCTTGGGGTGGGCTCTCCTGAGCACTCTGGGCGTCGCTCTCGTCTGGACGAACTACTATGGCTGGATCGTTCTGGGCCTGTTCGTTCTGGACGCCCTGTCACGACACGGTTTCAGAGACAGGCGACGAGTGCTCGGGCTGATCACTCTCGTCGTTACAGCCCTCCTGGCATTCATGCCTCTGTTGCCCGCCATGCTGCAGGCCGTTCAGTCCCGCGTCGTCGGCGGCCGAAGTCTGTTCTCCAAGCTGGCCTACGGTGGATGGAACCTGTTCGCCCTCTTTCTGAGCGAGGCGGTTGCCCCCTGGGCGCTCGCTCTGAGCCTCCCGGGCGCCGCCGCGATCGGGGTGGTCTTGCTCCTCGTAATCGCTTCACGGGATCGCACCGTGTACCGATTGGGACTCGGATTCGGGGTGCTCTTCACCGGCTTGGCCGTGCTTGGCTTGCTCGGCACCAAGCGCGCCCTGTTCATCACTCCCTGGTTTCTTCTGACCCTGGTCTTGGCACTCGAACGACAATCCATCAGTCGCAGACGAACCTTTGCCGGCGCGCTCGGAACGATCGCAGTGATCGGCTGGTTCGCCACGCTGGATCGCCGCTTCTATGCCACGCTGCGGCTCCATGAGCCATGGGAGACGGTCGCAGGAAGAGCGGCCGACGAGACCCGTCAAGGTCATGCTGTGGCGGCGTACCACCCGGTGTTCTTCTACTACGTGACTCGCGCACTAGCACCCGATGCCCTCAAGCCTGCGGCCAAGCCGCGGGGTCTTCTCGGTGAGCAACTCAGCTTCCCAGGCCTTCTCAACGCCGGGGCCACGACGGCGCCGGAGCTGCCGAAGCACGGGCAGCTGACGTTCATACGCTCCTCGGGCTTCGCGGAGAGACAGGAGCGCGCAGAACTCCTCGAGAAGGCGGTAGCGGCGGCCTGTGAGCAGATCGGTGTGCAGGGGTTCATGAAGGATCCGATGAGCGAACTCAAACTGCGGTTCGGCGAAGATCGCGGGCATCGACCCTGGCGGATCGAGGAGGTGCGTTACGACTGCCGGCGCCAGGAGGCGGTCAGGTGAGTCAGCTCACCCAGTGATCGCGGCGCGCACGGCTCGGTACCAGGATTTCACTCGTCCACCGGCGAAAGTGTCCCCAAGGCGTGACAGTGCCCGTCGCAGGTCGTGGCGGCTCACCAGCCGTCGCACCGCGGTCGCGACGGCCCGATCGCCGACTGTTTCGGCGAGCTTCAGGGTCTCATCCCAGAAGCCGCGGCTGCTTTCGTCCCAGAGAACCAGTTTCCGTACGGCATCCAAGGTCTCCAACCGAGGAAGCCGCTCACTGGACAGGCCCAGCAGCCGGAGCGAAGTCATCGTCCTGAGGCATTTCTCGCAGCGTCCGCAGTTATAGCCTTTGTCTTGCCAGCAGACACGCAGGATCGCCAGGGCATCGCGGTCCCGGCCAAGAAGACTGACTTTCTGCGTCCGAGTCGCTTCGGCGCCGTCGTGCACGAAGGACACGCCCTCGGTCGACCAGAGCGGATCGGTAAGGGGGTGCGATCCCCAGGGAAGCAGCTCCCGGTAAGTATGCGACGACGCGATGAAGATCTTCCTGAGAGACAGCGCCAGGCCGAGCGACGCGAGGCCCGCCCCGTTGTATACCGTCCAAGGCACACCGCGTGGGTGACAGAAGCGCCTGAGATTGGATTGGATCGGAATCAGGCGCTTGCCACGCGCTCGCGCGAAGTGCTCGTTCGCGCGCAGGACCTCCGCAAACAGCTCGTCGTTGTCGACCTGCATGTCGATACCCTGGACGAAGAGGAGGTCAGTAACCTCGTCCGCGTGCTTCAGCAGGGTATAGAGGCCGTCGACTCCACCCGAGAAGAAGGATCCCACGCCGTCGTTGACGGCGCTATCCGGCTCGGCACGCGCGTCAACCACGACGCGCTTGAGGGCAGGGTCCCAGGTCGCGAAGACATCCTGAATCGAAGTGACGCCGGCGAGCAGTCGTGGCGACACCGGGTATCTCGGGTCGACCTCGATTGGCTCGCTCGCGCGCATCGCGGGCAGGAGCGCAGCGGCCAGGAAGGCGTCCCCGCGTTTCGAAACTTGCAGGCTCGCTGGGAATCGGAAGAAGAGGCGAAACCCGTCGATGCTGCCCGCCAGCTCCGCTCCGCCGTCTCCCCTGGTGACGTCGATGTCGCTGATCCGCACCGGATCCTCCGCACCCCTTCTAGCTGACGGGCTCTGGCTCGGGCGTCACGGGCCGGTGTTTGGCAGGGCAGCCATCAACGCGGTGCCTTGAGGAGCCCGCGAAGCTCCCCCGTCATGAGGCCATGCGGAGCGCTCGCCTGCACGAGCCTTGCGCCCCAGCGAGTGTTCGCTTCTATGATGACCGGTCCGTGCTCCGAGACAGCCACGTCCCAGCCGAGGCAGCGACACCAGGGCACCAGCGCGCTAGCCTTGAGAATCAGTTTCTGGGTCTCGCTCCAATAGGGAAGCTGGAAGTCGACGAACCTCTTGCCTGTCTCCGGCACACTCGTGTACCCATCGACGATCTGGCAGCTTAGCCTGCGCCCGGGCCCGAGAGCCCCGGACCTGGGATCGATCCACGCGTTGATCGATCCCTGCGCCATGTTGTCGACGCCGCTCCGATTCCCCTGGAGTTTCATCACGGCAGCGATGATGCTCGGCTCGCCTCGATCCGTTGTGAGCGTCATGATCCGCATGCAGCAGAGAGTCTCGCCAACGAGCTCGGTCAACGCCGGGTGCTGGCGCACGCGCTCCTGGATCAGGAAGGCGAACGTCCCGTTGCGGAGCGCCTGATTGGGGAGCTCCCGGGCAAACGAAGCGCGGTCCGTCAAGAAGTCGTGCAGGCGCTCGGCGGAAAACTCCTTGCCGTCCAGCGACACCAGTGTGTCCGGGCGGTCGGGGTGTCGGCCGCGAAAGACGAGGACCAGCCGTCCCTCCATCCCCTCCACCGGTTTGAGTACGGGGGCATCAAAGGCCTCGTCTCGAATCCATCGCGCAATGTCGGCCGTCGTCCGCAAGGCCGTGCCCGAAGCAGTACGACCGAAGACCGGATCGAAGAGTCCCAGCAGCTCCGGGGTGGGTAGACCCTCGGCCTTGCACAGGTAGTGAAAGAGGAGCTTGTTGTCGAGCGTCCACCAATACCGCTCCTCATTCAGCTGCCGCCAGGTCGCCGCAATGCCTCCTTCCGGCAGGTAGGTCCGTTTGTGCTCCTCCGAAAGCTCGGGGTGGTAGAGCCGATACAGGTGGTACTCTTGGCGGCTCAGGCCGGTGCTGAACCCAGTGATCAGCTGATCCCATGCAATCTCCCAGGCGGATCGGCCACACTCGCGGGCCGCGCGGCGCGACAAGGCCACCGTGTCGACGGCATACGTCCAGCTGCGCATCGGGTTCAAGAAACCCAAGCGAGACGGGTATCGAGGCATCAAGCCGGGCGGCCTCGCGCGTCGCGTGCTGTTCCTGCGCCGCGAACGAATAGCGCGTCCGCCTGTCGCCACGAGCCATCCTGCAGGGGCAGCCACTCATACAGCCTATGAAACCCGACGCCATTCTGGTGCAGGAACGCCGCGACCTCGTGGAAGAAGCACTGCCCTTCGTAGCGCGCCACGAAGTTGACTTCCGTCAGCACCGAGTGGACGGCCTCCGCGAGCATGCGCCGCGCGCCCATCAAGGCCTGCAACTCGTGGCCCTGCAAGTCGAGCTTCAGGAACGCCACTTCGGGTCGCCCCTGCGCGGACCACCAATCGTCGAGCGTGATGGTCTCCACGGGCTGCTGTCCGGAAGGATGCAGGCCACTGTGTGGCGCGGCTTCCAGCAACGACGTCGTGTAGGCTGTGGTCGTGATATGGAGCGTCGCGCGCCCCGAGTTGTTGGACAGCGCCTGGGGGTACAGGCGAACGCGTCCGTTGCCCGCGAAGCTCTCACTGAGCCGCCCGAACTCGAGGGCCTGAGGTTCGAACGCGTGCACCGTAGCTCGCGGAAAGGCGTCCAACATGCGGCGCACGGCGCTTCCCACGTACGCACCGCCATCGACGACAGCGCTGACCGGAACGCCGGCCAAAAGCCGCGCGGCATCCGAATAGGGGTCCCGATGACGGGAGACGTTGAGTCCAATGCTGCGGAGCGCTCGATAAGCCATGCGGCGGATGGGTGCGTGCATGGTAGACCCCGTGAAGCAACATTAGAGCGGCTCGACTCTAGAACTCTACCAGAGCCAGCCTTGGTAGCGCCTGACGAGGCAGATTGACCGCCCGGGTCCTGCATCTGACCTTGTCGTTCTCGCGTGGCGGGCGACGGAATGCCATAGCCAGTCTTGCCTCCGCGCTCACGCGCCACGGACAGCCCTCGGATCTGTGCTGCCTCGACACCCTGGGCTGCCCCGAGGAGGAGCTCCCCGCGCAACTCGAGAGCCCACTCGTGCTCAGCCGACGGAGGGCGTTCGAGCTGCGGGCGCTGCGCCAGCTTGCCGCCTACTGCAGGGAGCGCGGTGTCGACTTGATCCACGCACACGACGCTGCGAGCCTGCTGAGCGGTGCCGCTGTGCGGGCAGCGAACCCGGCGCTTCGCTTGGTCTACACGTTCCATCGAAGCGTCGACATCGACACGAGGGGGTTCGGCCAGCGGGTGAGGAACTCACTCGCGCTGCTGGCCACACGAGCTGTCGTCGTCGGATCAGGCGACCGACGCATGCATTTCCTTGGGGCCCACTGGGTTTCGCCGCGGAAGGTGGTTCGAATCCCCTTTGGCGTCGACGTCACGCGATTCGGCCCGGATTCGGCGGCTCGTCACCGGGTGCGCGCCGAGTGGGGGGTTCACGACGACGAAGTGCTGCTCGGTTGTGCCGGCCATTTCGGGCGTGAGAAAGGCGTAGATGTTGTCCTCCAAGCGTACCGCCTGCTCGAGCATGCCGAAGTGGGGCCGGTACCTCCGTTGGTCATCCTGGGTGAAGGCTCCGAGGAAGAGCGCCGAAGGCTCGCCGCGCTGGCGCAAGCATGCAGCCGGGGGCGGGTCGTTTTCGCGGGATTTCGGCGGGACATTCCCGCCTGCATGGCCGGCTTCGACATCCTGGTTCACGCGCCGCGCACCGAGGCGTTCGGCCTGGTTCTCGCCGAAGCCGCCGCCACCGGTCTGCCGGTGGTCGCCACGAGCATCGGGGGTGTTCCGGACATCGTCAGGGACGGCGAGACGGGCCTGCTCGCACGATCAGAAGACACGTCCTCCCTGGCGCAAGCCGTCTCCCGCCTGCTGGGCGAGCCGGGGCTCCGCGAGTCCCTCGGAGCGAGGGCGCGCGAGATCGCGGTCGCCGAGTACTCGCTGGAGGTCTTCGGTCGACGCCATGCGGAGCTCTATACGGACGTTCGAGCGGGCCGCCTCCCACGCCGCATCTACTAAAGCGGGTATCATCCCCCGCGGGCCCGGAGGCGCGCGGATGTCCGAGGACGTGACGATCCTGGTCGCTCCACGTGACCGATTCTCGAGCGTCGTGGACTGTGCGCGCTCCATCATCGAGAACACTGAACCCGGCTTTCGCCTGGTCTTCCTGGACCTCGGGTACAACCACGACACTCTGTCGAAACTCAGGGACGCATGCAGGTTCGCCCCAACAGAGATCGTGAGTTCGGGCCGAACGACGCCGATGATCGCGCTGCGTGACTACGCGGGCCGGATCGCGACCCATTTCACGGTCTGGGTCGACAACGACACCTTCGTCACCAGAGGCTGGCTGTCAGCTCTCCTCGCACGCGCCTCCCAGGGGGCACGAGTGGTCTTGCCGGTCACCCTGGAGCGCGAGGGCCTCGATTCCGATCCCCGTGCCATTCCGCTACGAAACCACATCACCCACTCCGAGCTGCGGGCCGTGACCGTGCATGGCAGGGACTATCTCTTCGACCACAAGCCCTTCCGGAGGGCATCGCTCGAGGAGCTACCGAAAGAGCCTCACGTCGTCGATTTCTTCGAGCTGCACGCCTTTTTCATCGAAACTCGGGTGCTGCAGGAGCTGGACCTGGCGCCGATGGTCGTGCGCGAGCATATCGACATTGGATTGCAGCTTCACCAGAAGGGGATCCCGATCTGGTCCGAGCCGAGATCGGTCGTGATCTTCGACAACATCCACACGCGCCCCACGCGAGGAGACATCGCGTTCTTCACGTTCCGCTGGTCCGAGCGGCTGATCGACGAATCACACGATCTTTTCGAGCGGCGTTGGGGCTACCGGTTCTACAACGAGCGCTTCCTGAAGAACTGGGCGTTCCGTCGCAGGGTCTTCAGCTGGTGCCGCCATCTCGGGGTGCCCCAGGGGCCGGCCGACCTCGCGTCTCGGGTCGCGGTCCGGCTCCTCAGCCCCCGCATCCCGGCGGAATTCGTCCGAGACCCCTTGTCGGCGTCGCGACGTGTCATGGGGGAGGTCGCCGCTCGGGCCTCGGCGCGCGCCTGAGACTTGGTTCGCCCGTGAGCGGGCCGACGCCCGTCACGCCTGTCGCCGCGAATTTCTACAAGGATGCGCGGCCGACCTGGCATCAGCGGAGGAGGCACGCGGCTGTTCGCCGGCTATTGCGGGGCCGGGGCGGCAAGCTGCTCGACTACGGCTGCGGGTACGGCGATCTGACCTACGCCGTGTCGCGGACGTTCGACGTGCATGGCGTCGACGTCGATCCCGAGCGGGTGGCCTTCGCGCGCCGCGAGTACGCCCCGCTGCCGTTCGACGTGTGTCCCTCCAACGAGCTGCAGTTCGCCGACGGGAGCTTCGACGTGGTCCTGTCGGTGGTCGTCATCCACTTCACGACCGATCCCGTGGCACACCTGCGCGAGGCGAGACGCGTTCTGAGACCGGGCGGTCACCTGCTGCTCGGGTTCAAGGAGGGCAGCCACGTGCGAGACGCCCTGCGGCGCGTCGTCGGCCGCCCTCCCGCAGGCAGCGCGCTCTGGAGCGTGCCGCGCCGCGAGATGCTGGAGATCGTTGGTGGAGAGGGGTTCGAACTCGTCGCGCAGACCTTCTTCTACGACCCGCCCGGCACCAGCCTGAAGTCCGCCGCCGACGTGGTGGTCACCGGAGCCGAGCTGCTATTGTCGCTGCTGCGAGTCCAAGCTACGGCCCCTTACCACGTGATCCTGGCTCGAAAGCGCTGATGAGCTCCGTGGGCCAAGGAGGGAGCGGCAAGGCTCACAGGGTCACGCACCTCGTCACGGCACTCGACCACGGCGGGATCGAGAAGCTGATCCTGTCGTTTGCGGAGCACGCTGAGCGACGACGCTTCGCTGTGCGCGTCGTGGCCCTCACCCGGGGCGGCGCGCTTTCGTCGCGGCTTCGTGAGGCGGGCGTGGAGGTGGAAGAGCTCGGCGGCCGGGGGCTGGTCGGTCGCGTCCTTCGCGTGAGCCGAAGCCTTCGAGCACAGCCTCCCAGCATCCTCCACACGCACAACCCCGGTCCGCACCTGGTGGGTGCCCTGGCACGCCGCCTCGTTCCGATTCCGGTGCTCGTGCATACGAAGCACGGGAGAAACGTCAAGGGGACCGTGGCAAGTCGTTTGCTGCGGCGCTGGGCGCTCGCCTCGACCGATGCGCTGGTCGCCGTGTCGCGAGATGCCGCCGAGGCTGAAGGGCACCGCGAGAGGCTTCGGGCAGGCCAGATCTCGGTGATCTGGAACGGGGTCGACCTCGGACCGGAACCCGCGCCGCGCCCGCGCGGCTCCCGAGCCATCTGCGTCGCGCGCCTGAATCGGATCAAGGACCACGAGACGCTCTTGCGGGCGGCGCGACTGGTGGCCGACCGCGATCCTCGGTTCGAGCTCGAGCTGGTCGGCGACGGCGCGGAGCGAGAGCGGGTCGAGCGCATCCGCGACCAACTGGAGCTTCGCGACCGCGTGCGCCTGCTCGGAACGCTCGACGACGTGCGCTCTCGGCTCGCTCAGGCCAACCTCTTCGTGATGTCGTCGCTCAGCGAAGGAATCTCGCTCACCGTGTTGGAGGCGATGGCCGCGGGGCTGCCCGCGGTCGTGACCGCCGTGGGTGGAAACCCCGAGATCGTGGTCGAGGGGGTCACCGGTCGGCTGGTGCCGGCACGAGACCCGGACACGCTGGCCAGCGTCCTGATCGAGGTTCTGAGCGATCCTGCGCGCGCCGAAGAGATGGGCCGTGCCGGGCGGCGCCGTGTAGCAGAGCACTTCGACATCCGACGCATGGTCAGGGAGTACGAGGCGCTCTACGCCAGGCTGCTGTCGGAGTCGTCTGTGGGCCGGGGAGCCTGAGCAGAAGGTGGCCGGCCCCACGCTCAGCTCGACGATCGCCCGCAACTCCCTGTGGGTGGGGCTCGACACGGGCGTGAGCATCGTCGTGAGCGCGGTTGTGTCGATCACGGCCGCGCGCCTGCTGGGTCCGGACAAGCTGGGACAGTACCATTTCGTGCTGTGGGTGGCCGGACTCACGACGCTCCTGGTGCACTTCGGGATCCCGGCGGCCACGACCCGCTTCGCTGGCGAGATGGTCGGGCAGGGGAAGAACGCGCAGGCGCTGGGCCTCGTGCGGGCGACGCTCCGACTGCAGGCGGCGTTCGCAGTCGTGATCGTGGTCCCCGCGCTCGTCGCTCTTTCTCTCGTCGCCGAGCCCGAGCAGCGCCTCTATGCGAGCCTGGTGATCCTGAGCCTCGTCCCGCACGCGCTGATGGCCATCTTCACGTCGGGCATCAACGCGACCGAGAATTCCTTTCACAACGTCTGGCCTTCGATCTCCGCGAACGCGATCCTGCTCATAGGCTCGGTCGCGGCACTGCTGACCACCGGGTCGCTCACGTTTCTCGCCGCAGCCTTGCTGCTGTCGCGTTCGATCGACGCGATACTGCGCTCCTGGGCCTTCCGTCACGCCTGGCGCCAGCGCTTCGGCGAGCTGACGGCAGAGGCGGTCCCGCTCCACGTGTGGCCGCAGCTGCGCCGCTTCTGCCTCCAGGCGGTGGCGCTCTGGCTGCTGAATGCGATCGTCTGGGACCGCTCCGACATGTTGTTCGTGAAGCTCTTTCACGGTAGCGCCGAGATCGCGTTCTTCTCGCTGTCGTTCAACCTCATGACGCAGGCACTCGTCCTGCCACAGGTGCTGGTTCACGCCACGGGCATCTCCATGGGCGTCGAGCAGGGACGCGATCCCGCCCGCGTGGGAGCCGTGGCGCTGGTCGCGTTCAAGTATCTGGCCCTGGTCAGCATGCCGCTGGTCTGGGGGATCGCTGCGCTGAGCCCGGCGCTCGTTCCGCTCGTGTATGGCGAGGCCTACCGGGGGGCGGTGCCGGTGCTGGCGATTGCGGGTGCCTTCGCTGTGGCGCGCGCGCTGCTCGGGCCTGCGCAGCGCGCCTTGATCGTCAGCGACCGGCAAGGCACGCTGATCCGGATCGCTCTGCTCACGGGCGCGCTGAACGTGGCTCTCGACCTGCTGTTCGTGCCGGCGCACGCGGCCGCAGGCGCCGCCCTGGCGAACGGCGTCACGCAGGCGATCGCCGCGACGGCCGTTTGGGCCGTCGTGTGTCGCAACTTCGGGGTGCGGATCCCGACCGCTGTTCTGGGGCGTGTCGCCCTCAGCGCACTGGTCGTGGCGGGCGTCGCAGCCTTGATCGCCAGCCGACTTGCGGCGGTACCGGCGCTGGTTGTCGCGCCCCTGGTGGGAGTGCTGCTGTATGGAGCGCTGCTCCGGTGGACGCGGGCCCTGGATGCCACCGACCGCGGCCGTCTGCTACCGCTCGTGGGCTTGATGCCCGAGCGCCTGAAGGCGAGCTACGCGTGGGCGATACGCACAGTCACGCGCGGTTGAGCCATGCGCCGACCGTCACCCGGCCAGGAGATCGGAGACGCGCGTCGGTTGCAGCTCTTTTTCCTGCGCGGCCCTGAGCAAGCCGGGCAGCTCGGCGACACACACGGGGTTGTCGTCGTGCATCAGCACGATGTCGCCCTTCGCGAGCTCGGCGAACGAGGGCCGACGCAGGGCCTTTCCCTCGTGACGGCGCGAGTCCTCGAGGTCGAAGGACCAGAGCACCAACGGCATCCGCCTGGACAGCGACCAACGCAGGATGCCCGCGCTCAATCGCCCGTTGGGGGGACGCACGGTCAAGGGCCGCCCGCCCAGATCGCGCACGATGCGGAGCGCGCGCTCCATCTGGAGCGGGAGCTGCTCGTGTGTGTGGTCGTAGCCGTGCAGGCCGATCTCGTGACCCTCGGCCACGGCGCGTTGGAGTAATGCGGCGTGCCGCTCCGCCTCGGATCCGAGGACATAGAAGGTCGCCTTGGCCCCGCTGTCGGCGAGGATGTCGAGCACTTGCGGAGTGAAGGTCGCGTGCGGGCCGTCGTCGAACGTCAGCGAGATCCGCTCGTGCTTCGTGGCGACTCGCCAGCAGAGAAGCTGGCGGAGCGGGCGGCGGGCCGCTGCCGCCATCGCGACGCGCTTGACGCGAGCGTGAACCCCGGGCATCGGCTGTGGGCGCGATAGTACCGCGCCACGCTATCCTACCGGCCGGAGCCGACGCATGAGTCACGGGCAGCGCGGAGACCTACACCGGGCGGCGATTCGAGCCTTCGAGGAACGCTGGAAGCGCCGAGCCACGTTCCGGTTCTGGTTCGAGCTCGAGGCCAGCCAGTGGCTCGACGCTCCGGAGCTGGAGCGGCGCCGGGTCGCGGCGCTGCGTGCGCTCCTGGCGCACGCCCAGAAGCACAGCAGCTATTACAGGCGGACCTGGAGCGAGCGCGGGCTCGAGCCCGGGTCGATCGGGCGGACCGGCGACCTCGCGCGCTGGCCCGTCGTCGAGCGCGAGACGTTCCAGGCCGAGTCGGCTGGCATCCGTGCCGAGCTGCCGGGCCTCAAGCGAATCTCCAAGGCCACGGGCGGATCGACAGGCGTGCCGTTGCGCTTCGAGCTGGACGCTCGGAGCTACGACAAGCGGGTCGCTGCCACTTTCCGGGGCTACAACTGGGCCGGCGCCGGTCCGGGGACGAAACAACTGCACCTCTGGGGGACCAGCGCCACCCCGGAAGGCTTTCTCGCGAGGCACCAGACCCGGGCCTACAACCGCCTCTATCGGCGGCGCGTCTTGAGCGCGTTCGAGCTGCGTGATGCCACCACGCTCGGGTTCTTCCGCGAGCTGGAAGCGTATCGGCCCGAGGTGATCGTGGCCTACGTGAACGCGCTCGACGCATTCGCCCGTCGCCTGCAGGACCTGGAGCTCGTGCCGACACCCCCCCGATCGATCGTCGTCGGCGCGGAGAAGCTCCACGGCTTCCAGCGCCAGCGGATCGAGGCCGTCTTCAAGGCCCCGGTTTTCGAGACCTACGGCTCGCGTGAGTTCATGCTGATCGCTGCGCAGTGCGAGCGGCGGCGGGGCCTGCACGTGACGGCCGAGAACCTCGTGGTGGAGGTGGTCGACGAAGCGGGGAGACCGGCCCCGGACGGCGTCGAGGGCGAGGTCGTGGTCACCGATCTCTACAACTACGCCATGCCCTTCGTGCGCTACGCCAACGGCGACCGCGCCGTGGCGGGGGGCCGGTGCGATTGTGGCCGCGGCCTGCCGCTGCTCGCCGAAGTCATCGGACGCCGGGCCGACATGCTCACGACACCCGACGGGAGGCACGTCTCCGGCCTTTTCTTCCCGCACCTGTTGAAGGACTTCCCCGCCGTCCGCCGCTTTCAGGTCGTGCAGGAACGCGCCGACCAGATCGTGCTGAAGCTGGTGGCGCCCGGCGTGACGAGCGATGCCCTGGCCCGCATCGCCGTGGCGGTCGAGGGTCTGCTGGGTGCCGCGGTGCGCTTCGAGGTCCAGACGGTGCCCGAGATTCCATTGAGCCCGTCGGGCAAGCTCCTGGTCGTGGTCAACCGCATTGCACACGCCGGCCGGGCCGGCGGGAGCGTTGGGCGCTAGGCGATTGCGCATCCTCTTCTTCTCGCTCAGCTACCCGACACCCTGGCAGCCCACGGCGGCCGTTTTCAACCGGACGATGCTCGAGACCCTCACCCGGGAGCATGAGATCCACGTGGTCGCTCCGGTTCCCTGGACGAAGCGTCTGCGGTTCACGCTGCCAGCAGGGGCACCCGGCTCCGTGCCCAGGACTTCGCGCATCGAGACCAGCCATCCCATGTACCTCTATCCGCCCGGTCTGCTGCGCGAGCACTACGGCACCTTTCTCTGGGCCTCCTGTCGCAAGACGTTGCGACGCGCTGCGGCTCATTTCGAGCCGGACGTGCTCCTCGCCTACTGGACGCATCCGGATGGAGAAGTGATGCTCCGGGCCGCGCGCGAGCTCGCAAGGCCGGGAGTGGTCATCGTCGGCGGGTCGGACGTGCTGATTCTCACGGACCACCCTCGGCGGCGTCGGGCGATCGAGCGCGTGCTGCAAACCGCAGACGAAGTGCTCAGCGTCGGGCAGGGGCTACGACGCCGCGTCGTCGAGCTGGGAGCGCCCGTCGAGCGCGTCACCGCTTTCCACAGGGGTGTCGACACGATCCTCTTCCATCCCGGCGACCGGAGCGCGGCGCGTGCCAGGCTCGGGCTCCCCGCAGCGGCGCGGGCCGTCTTGTGGGTGGGGCGCATGGTCCCGGTCAAGGGTCTCGAGACCCTGCTCGACGCGTGGGCCAGGCTCAGGGCCGGCGCTGACTCCAGGCTGTATCTGGTTGGTGACGGTCCGATGCAAGCCGGGCTCGAGGCACGCGCCGCGAGGCTGGCTCTCGGCGGCCGCGTGGTTTTCGTGGGTGCCATGGCACAGTCCGGGCTCGCCGACTGGTATCGTTCCGCCGACCTCACGGTGCTGCCCAGCCTGTCGGAAGGAATCCCGAACGTGCTGCTCGAGTCGTTGGCCTGCGGCACGCCTTTCGTCGCGAGTGACGTGGGGGGCGTGCGCGAGATCGGCGCCGACCCCGAGCGCGATCTGGTGCCCGCGGGCGACAGCACGGCACTCGCGGCCCTCCTGGAGCGGCGGCTGCTCGACCCGGGAACCGCAGTGCTGCCGTCTGGCTTCTCGCTCGGCGAATCAGCGGACGTCCTCACGCGGGTGTTGGCGTCGGCGGTCGCCCGGCGGACAACGTGCTAGCCTACGCCGCACCGAATGGCTTCGCGCCTGGCCTCGCTTCGGACGGCTCGCCTCTGGTGGCCCGGCCTCCTGCGTTTCTACCTCAGTCCGCGCCCTCGACCGAGCACGGTCTGGGTCACGATCTGCGATCACTTCGAGCCGCTCTGGAACCGAGCGGACGAGACCACCGCGCGGGAGCGGGTGCGCCGCTATCGGCGGACCTGGCCCGAGATCGCGTCCAGGCATCGCGACGCCGACGGGCGGCCACCCCAGTACGCCTTCTTCTATCCGGAAGAGGAATACCGCCCCGCGCTCCTCGAGCCGCTCGCCGATCTGACGCGAGCCGGAATCGCCGACGTCGAGGTGCACCTCCACCACGATGCCGACACTTCCCAGGGATTCACGGAGAAGGTCGACCGCTTTACGCGCACGTTGTCGCAAGCCCACGGCCTGCTCCGCAAGCATGACGGCCGAACCGCTTTCGGCTTCATCCACGGCAACTGGGCGCTCGACAACGCCCGGCCCGATGGGCGCTGGTGCGGGCTGAACGACGAGATCACGCTGCTGAAGCGGCTCGGCTGCTATGCCGACTTCACGCTCCCCGCGGCTCCCGATCCATCGCAGGCGGGGCCGGTCAACGTCATCTTCGACGTCACGGACGACCCGCACAGGCCGCGCTCACACGAGCACGGCAGCCCCGTGTCGCCCGGCTCGCCACGTCGCGACCTGACCCTCATAACGGGTCCGCTCGGAATCGCCCTGGCCCCGGGCCTGCGGCCACGGCTCGAGAGCGGTGAGCTGGCCTCCTACCGCCCGCCCGCCCCGCACCGAGTGCGGGCTTGGCTGTCGCTCGCGCCGCGCATCGGCGAGCACATGTTCATCAAGCTCTTTGCGCACGGAGCGCAGGATGCGAACGCCGCGTGCCTGCTCGATGGCGGGCTCGACCTGGTGTTCCGTGAGCTGACCGCGCAATGCCGGGCGCGTGGGGTCGCCTTGCGCTACGTGACACCCTGGGAGATGTGGGGCGTCGTCGAAGCGCTGCGTGCCGGCGAAGCGCCGAAGCTCACTCCAGGTCAGACGGGGGCTTAAGTGAGGCTGGGGCTGTGGCTCACCTGCCTGTTCGTGATCGCGACCTTCCTGCGACCCCAGGAGCTGTTTCTGGAACTAGCTCCCTACAACCTGATGGACATCCTCGGAGGCCTCGCGCTGGCGGCGACACTGTTGGACATCCTCGCTGGCGCGCGGCCCAGGTTGTGGCAGGTGCCGGTTGTTCTGCTCGTGGCATTCGTGTTCTGGGCTGCAGTCAGCGTGGTGGCGTCCCTGCGCTGGCCCGGGGGCGCTGCTCTGGCCTTTCAGTCCCTGAGCATCAACATGTTCGTGTTCGCGCTAACGGTGCTCCACGGCTCGGAGCTGACCCGCCAGCGCGCGATTCGGGGGGCCGCGATCGTCGCGCTGCTGCTGACCGTCGGGTTGGGCCTGCGAGCCTACTACCTTGGTCCCAGGTTCAAGGAGTTCGTGCTCGTCGACAGAGCTGAAGGTGTGTCGAGCGAGACAGGTGAGCCCCGATCCGGCTCGGATCTGATTGGTCGGCTCACCGGGCGTCGCTCAGCCGAGCCCGCGCCGGGACGTGAGAACGATGATGCGTCGCCTGAGGCCGACGAAGCCGGCGGACCCCCCCCGGCGCAGTGGGTCAGGCGCCTGCGCGCTCTCGGCTTTCTCAACGATCCCAACGACCTCGCTCAGACGTTGGTGGCCGCACTGCCGCTCGTCATGCTTGCTTGGCGGCCGGGACGTCCTTTCGTGGGTCTACTCTTTGCAATCGCTCCCGCGGCGCTCATGGTGTGGGCAATCCTCTTGACACGGTCACGCGGCGGGCTCGTGGCGCTGGCGGTGCTGGCCTACCTCACCCTGATTCGCCGTCTCGGTCCCCGGTGGGTCCGAGGGCTCCAGATTGCCGGAGTGGTTGGCCTGCTGGCGGGTCTCGTCGTCTTTTTCCGCCTGGGAGCCGACGACTCAGCTCTGGGCCGCCTCGAGGCATGGTCGATGGGGCTCCAGATGCTCCGGCAGTCGCCGATCTGGGGAGTGGGCTACTCGAACTTCCTCGACCATCACGATATCGTCGCCCACAACTCCTTCGTGCACTGCTTCGCGGAGTTGGGGGTCGTTGGCTACTTCCTGTGGCTGGCCGCGCTGGTCTCCACGTTCTGGCTTTTGCAGGCCGTTGGGTCCCCCGGGGGGGATGGCCCGCGCACAGACGAGCTGGTCCGCTTGGCGGTCGCACTCCGGCTGTCGCTGGCCTCGTACCTCGCTGGTGCGCTTTTCCTGTCGCGCAGCTACAGCGTGTCGCTCTTCTTCTTGCTGGGCCTCTCGGCCGCGGTCGTCAGCGTCGCCCGGCGCTTCACGGCGCCACTCGACCGGCGCTTTGCGATTCCGGTACCTCGCCTGACGGCCGTCACGGGCGCGCTCGTGGTGGCGTCGATCGTAACCACCTATCTGATCGTCCGGATCAGCCGGTGACACGAAGCTCCGACGCACACGCAGGCGCGCAGCAAGACGCGCACACCATCCTCTACTTCGGCAACGACTGGTTCGCCGAGAACCGGACCTCGAGCCATCACATCGCACGCTGGCTCGCGGAGCGGTACCGCGTGTACTACCTGGAGTGCCCGGGTCTACGGGCGCCCAAGGGCGAAGGGCGAGACCTCAGGAAGGTTGGGTCGAAGTTGCTTCGGTTCCTCGAGGGGCCCACAGCTGTGCCGGAGGGGCTCAAGGTCCGGACTCTGCTGCAGATTCCGCTTCATCGGTATGCCACGGTCCGCTGGGCCAACCGTGTTCTGATCACGCTGACCCTCGAGTGGCTGATGTGGCGCGAGCGCATCGAGCGGCCCATTGCCTGGTTCTTGGTGCCTCATCTGGCACCGATATTGGGGCGGCTCGGCGAGAAGCTGTCGGTCTACTACTGCATCGACGACTACGCTTCCCTTCCCGACGTTGATGCCAGCGCCGTGCGGGCACTGGACGAGGACCTGACGCGGCGCGCAGACTTGGTGTTTGTTGCTTCGGAGACCCTGCTCGAAGCCAAACGGCGGCTGAACCCCGAGACCCACGTCAGTCCCCATGGGGTCGACTTGGAGCATTTCGGTCGGGCTCTCGATACCAGCTTGCCCGTGCCCGAAGACATGCGGGGGATGCCCAGGCCGATCGTGGGCTTCTTCGGGCTGATCGAGCGCTGGATCGACCTCGACCTGGTGGGCTACCTCGCGACGCAGCGGCCGGCGTGGAGTTTCGTGATGGTTGGTCGCGTCGCAGTTCCGGCGGGCGAGCTGCCCAGGCTTGCCAACCTGCACTTTCTGGGAAGACGCGCGTACGGGAGCCTGCCGGCCTACGGGCACCTGTTCGACGCGGCGATCATCCCGTACCGCTTGACGCAGCAGGTGCTGCACGCCAACCCGATCAAGCTGCGCGAATACCTGGCCATGGGGCGGCCGGTTGTCTCGGTGAGCACGCCCGAGATCGACAAGTACGTCGACGTCGTCGAGATCGCCCGGTCTCCGGAGGAGTTCCTGGCCAAGCTCGACGCCCTGCTGGCGCGTGGCGACAGTTTTGGAGACATCGATCGACGAATGAACCGGGTGTCGGGCGAGAGCTGGAATACCTGCCTCGAGAAGGTGATGGCGGTCGTCGCTCGCCGATTGGACCGTCTCGACGCCTGTCTTTGAGGTGCTCGCCGGACTGGGCTAGACTGCCCCGCCGAATGCCACGGGCCATTCCTCGCACCGGAGGTGCTTGGACAAACTAACGGATGAAGAGCCAAGTCTTTCTTCGACGGGCCGAACGAGACAACCCGTTGCCCGTCGTGCGGGAGCTTCTGGCGGCCTGTCGCTGGGAAGAGCTCGTCGCCCCCCAGGCCGCAGTGGTCATCAAACCCAACCTCTGCACGGAGCGCGTGGAGCAGATCCACGCCGCGAATACCTCGTTGGCTGTGCTTCGAGCGGTCTGTGAGGTCCTGAAATCCAGGACGGACAGGATCACGGTCGTCGAGTCGAACGGGGCTCGATATCCCGCCGAGGCGGCGTTCGAGAACAACGGTATCTACAAGCTGGCCGACGAGTTGAAGCTCGAAGTCCGCAACCTTTCGAAGGACGAGCTCGTCGAGACGGGCGACCCGCGCATGAAGGGATTCGGCATGGCGAAGACGTGGCTCGAAGCCGATGCCTTCATCACGCTGCCGGTCCTGAAGACGCACGGGACGACGGTCTTCACCGGCGCGCTCAAGAATCAGTGGGGCTGCATCCCTCGCTACGACCGCATCCTGTTGCACAAACATCTGCACCAGCTGATCGGCGAGGTGAACAGGATCAAGCCTCCGGTGATCGCACTCATGGACGGCCTCGTCGGGATGCAGGGTCGGGGTCCGATCAATGGCTACCCGGTCGATCTGAACGTGCTGCTCGCCTCTCGTGATCCTGTGGCTCTCGACGCGACGGGGATGCGCCTCATCGGGCTCGATCCGGCCTCCAGTCGTCACGTGATGCACGCGAGCAGCCTGGGCCTCGGGCGCTGGGTTGCCAACGAGATCGAAGTCGAAGGACCCTTCGCCGAACTGAAAATGAAGGCTGAGCCTTCGGCGGAGGACTGGGCGATCCGGATCATGAACCAGGTCGCCCGCTCAGAGTTCCTGACCAAGAACGTCCTGCTGAACGACGGGATCTTCTACCCGGTGCGACGCACCGTCATCATCCTCCGGTGGTTGCTAGGCCGTTTCCGGCCCACACCCGCTTGACAAGCAGGAAGCGGTCGCTACCAATCGGCGAGCGTTGTCGACGTTCATACGGCCCCTGAGTGCAAGACGGACTTCACGGCGCTCTTCGTCACGACCCACCATGCTTCGACCGACAGCGGCTGGAGGCGCAGTCTGCGTAGTGCGGGCGACAAGGCCCGCTGGAACTGCCCCCGCGACAAATGTCCGGCGGCCCACCGACGATGGACGACCGCCGTCTGCTCGCGTACTCCGCTGGCGCCGAGAACTGCCCCGTGTCGCTCGACGACCTTCAGCATCGACGCGCAGTCGCGGTCCACGTCGGAGTTAGACAGGGAAGTTGCGAGTTGGACGTAGGTAGCCAGCGGTTCGCCCACAACGTAAACCGTGTTCTGGCTCGCAAGCCTGCACCATACGTCCCGGTCTTCGGCGGTTGCCAGACCCGCATCGAACCGCACGTTGGCGAGTGCCGACCGCCTCACCATGACCGTACCGGTCCAGAGGGACAGTGCCGTCAGGAAGGCATTGTCGGCGGGGTGTCTCAGCGGGCGGCCGTATGGCCCGAAGCTCAGAGCACACAACCGTCGCGGTCGTCCCGGAGCCTCCTCCCACCAAAGGGACCCGATCAGGGCGGATTCGGGGTGGGCCTGCGCCGCCATCAGCTGTCGCTCGAGCTTGGCCGGCTCCCAGTAGTCGTCGGCGTCAAGGAACGCGATCCACTCCCCGGCGGCCCGGTCTAGACCGAAGTTGCGACCCCCGTTCGCTTTACGTAGCTGCACCAAGGCTGTCCTTGGACCATCAAGACCGGCCAACTCGGCAGCCTCCTCCCGATCGGGACTACCGTCATCGACGACCAAGATTTCGAGCGGCGGCTGGGTCTGCTGCAAGACACTCTGCACCGCCCGGCGGATAGTGCTCGCCGCCTTGTAGGCGGGGATCACGACACTGACCGCTCCCGCTCCCGCGGCGGTGACTACCTGCATCGTCCGAGTCTAAGTATCGCCAGGTAGGACCGCCACCGCCATCTCCCACCCTATCTGGCCGATATCTCCGAATCCCAAGGCGATCGCTAGCACACCCGGGGTGTGCTAGCTTGGGCGCGTTCCCTCCAAAGGGAAGGAGATCTGCGCTGCTGCGGTCAGAAGCAGAGACGAAGCAATCCAACATGGTGAGGTGGCTGCCAGCCGGCGCCCTCCTCGCGTCTCTCATCGGTCTGTACTGGAACGTCATCCCACCACTCGTCCGGCAGTGGGCCAACGACGACGACTACACCCACGGGTTCCTGATCGTGCCGCTCGCGCTGTACTTCGCCTGGGAGCGGCGGGAGAAACTGAAGGGGATGGAGCCGCAGGCGAGCCTGCTCGGGGCGGTGCCGCTGGCGATTGGGTTGCTGATGCTGGTCGTCGGGGCGGTCGGGGCGGAGCTGTTCCTCCAGCGCTTCTCGCTGGTCGTGGTGCTCGGCGGGCTGGTTTGGCTGATTCTGGGGACCGCGTTCCTCCGTGAGCTGGCTTTTCCGCTGGCGTTTCTCGTGTTCATGATTCCGCTGCCGGCGATCGTGATGAATGCCGTGGCGTTTCCGCTTCAGCTTTTTGCGGCGCAGTCCGCGACCTTCTGCATGCAGCTGGCCGGGATTCCGGTGCTGCGGGAGGGGAACACGATCGTGCTCGCGAATACCACGCTCGAGGTCGTCGAGGCGTGCAGCGGGATCCGGTCGCTGCAGGCGCTGCTGGCGCTCGGGGCGGTGTACGGGTACTTCACGCAGAAGGCGGTCTGGAAGCGCTGGGCGCTGCTCGTCCTCTCGGTCCCGATCGCGATCGCGGCGAACGCGTTTCGCGTGGCTGGGACGGGGTTCCTCGCGCACTTCATCGGGCCGGAGGCGGCGCAGGGGTTCTACCACTCGTTCGCGGGCTGGATCGTGTTCGCGGTGGCGTTCGTGCTGCTGCTCGGGGCCGGGACGCTGCTGGGAAGGCTGCCGGACAGGCTGTTCGGGGGAGCAACGGGTGGGGCCGCTACGCCGTCTGCGGCTCCCGATGCGGAGCCGCAGTCGTGAAGCGCTGGCCTTTCGTTCTCTCGCTCGTGATGATGGCCGGCACGTGGGCGTTCCTCGCGTCGCGCTCGCGCGCCGAGACGGAGCAGCCGCGCAAGGCCTTCTTCGGGTTCCCGCTGCAGCTCGGGAGCTTCACGGGCCGAGACCGGGAGATGGACGAGCGGGTGCTCGACCTGCTGAAGCTCAGCGACTACGTGATGCGGGTCTACGTGCCCTCGTCGTCCGAGAGGCCGCAGTCGGGGGCTTTCGAGGGCCAGGCGCGGCAGGCGGCGGCGCCCTTGTGGCTGTATGTGGGCTACTACGGCAGCCAGCGCACAGGCGCGACCTACCACTCGCCCAAGAACTGCCTGCCGGGCGGGGGCTGGGTATTCAGGTCCTCCGAGCCGGTGACCGGCGTGATCCCCGGGCATCCGCACGCGGTGGTCAACCGCGTGGTGATCGAAAAGAGCTTCGATCGCCAGATGATCCTGTACTGGTACCAGGACCGCGGCCGGATCGTCGCGAGCGAGTATGCGGCCAAGGGCTACCTGATCCTGGACGCGACCACCCGCAATCGCACGGATGGGGCGCTCGTGCGGGTATCGACGCCGATCGTCGGGAGCGAGGAAGAGGCCTTCCGGCACGCCGTGGCGTTCGTGCGGGAAGCGTTTCCGCCGCTGGCCGAGCACCTCCCCGGCTAGTCAGGTCATGACGGCGCTGCCACTGAACGCATGGCTCGTGCCGTTCGTGGCGGCACTCGTGGCGGCGGGGCTGGCCGTCTTCATCCTGCTGCGGCCATGGGCCGAGGCATTTCATCGGCGCGTGGCTCTCGCACTCGGGTTGACGGCGCTCGTCGAGGCGGCGGGAGCGGCGCTGCTCTTCCTGCCGTCGGACGCCGTGTTCGTGCGCCAGGCGGGGCTGTCGTTCGAGTTCCTGCGCATGGCGGCGATCCTTCTCGCCGGGGCCGCGCTCATCGGGCGCTCTGCGGCGGAGGCGGACCCGGGTGTGCAGCGGCGCGCGTGGATCGCGGTGGCGGTGGGCCTTCTGGGGGCCGCCGTGGCGCCGTGGGGGGCCTTCGCGGGGATCGACGAGATGACGGAAGGGGCGGGGCTCGTACGCCTCGGCCCGAACGGGCGGCTGCTCCACGTCGTGATGCTGCTCGGGCTCGGGCTGGCACTCGCTCAGCTCGAGTCGGTGCTGCGCGCGAGCCGCGATCCGTTCCGCTTCCGGATCAAGTTCGTGATCCTGGGGCTGTGCGCGATCACGGGGTTCGATCTGTACGTGACGTCGCAGACGCTGCTGGTCGGGGCCTGGCGCGTGCACCACGCGCTGCTCTCCGGGATCGCCGCGCTCGTGTCGGTGGGGCTCGTGGCCTTCGGGCTGGGTCGCATGCGGCTCGCGCGCACGCTCGGGCGCGTCTCGGTGTCGTCGCAGGCGCTCTACGGGTCTTTCACCCTGCTCGGCGTGGGGCTGTACCTCCTTGGCGTTGGCCTGCTCGGCGAGGCGCTGCGCCTCTCGGGGCGCACGCTCAGCGTGGGGGGGACCGAGCTCGCCGTCTTCGTGGTGACGCTGGCGCTGGTCACGGCCGTGTCGTCCCGCGCCGTGCGCGCACGCTCCCGCGCACTCGTGGCCCGCCACCTGCTGCGCTCGCGCTACGACTACCGAACCCAGTGGCTCGAGGTGACCGACGCGTTCCGTGGGGCCGAGACCGCGGAGCAGGTGCTCGACCGTCTGCTCGACGTGCTGGCGCGCACGTTCGCCGCGCCGCGTCTCTCGATCTTCCTGCGCTACGACGCGGACGACCGCTTCCACCAGGTGCGCTCGCTGAACATCGAGGCGCCGCCCGATCCGATCGCGCCGGGCCACCCGGTGGCGGCGGCCCTGGCGAGGGTCGACGAGCCGACCGAGCTGCCCTCGCCGGACGCCGACGCGGACGATGCCTTTCTGACCGCGACACGGGCGGTGCTCGGTGTTCCGCTTCGGGGCGCGGGGGAGCTGGTGGGCTTCGTCACGCTCGGCCCCGGGTCCGGCGGGGAAGGCTACGACGTGGACGATCGGGACATGCTGCGCGCGATCGCGCATCACGCAGGGGTCCTGCTGGCCCACGCGCGGATGGCGGACGACCGGCAGGCCTCGGCCGAGCTCGACGCGCTCAACCGCTTCGCCGCCTTCTACTTGCACGATTTCAAGAACTTGGCTGCGCGGCTGTCGCTCGTGGCGCACAACGCCGCGAAGCACGGAGACGACCCGGAGTTCCGGGCCGAGGCGATGAAGACGGTCGCGCGCACGGCCGAGCAGATGGGCGAGCTCTTGGCCCAGCTCTCGCGCCGCTCGCCGGCCCACGGGCGGGTGGCGCCGGTCGATCTTGCGGAGCTCGCGTCCGCCATGCTGCGCTCGCTCGGCCCCGACTTCGGGGTGGAGCTCGTGGTCGAGGGCCCGCTCGGGCAGGTGCTCGCGGTGCCGGAGCAGCTCCAGCAGGTGCTGCTGAACCTGGTGCTGAACGCCAGGCGTGCACTGGAGCGGGCCGAGTCGAAGGCCTCCCTCGCGGTCAAGCTCGTGGGCGGGAACGGGCTCGTGCGCCTCGAGGTGGCCGACACGGGCGCCGGGATCCCTCCGGAGCGGCTGCGCACGCTGTTCCAGCCTTTCCAGTCGGGCGCCGTGGGCAGCTTCGGGATCGGGCTCTACGAGTCCAAGCGGATCGTCGAGTCGTACCGCGGGACGCTGCGGGTCGAAAGCGAGGTCGGGCGCGGTACGCGGGTGGTCGTGGAGCTGCCGGCCGTTGCCACGGAGGCGGGGGTCGGGCAGACTTCCGGGGCGGCAAAGGAGAAGGCGCCATGAAGCGGCAAGCGGCGTGGGCGATCGTGCTCGTGGCTTCTGTGTTGGGCTCGGGCTGCGGTGCGGTGTCGGGCTGCGGGATGGTGAAGGACTTCCGCAAGAACCGGCACCTGAAGGCGGCCGAGGGCTACGTGGCGGAGAAGAGGTGGAAGGAAGCCACGATCGAGTACAGGAACGCGCTGCGCTTCGACCCGCAGAACCTCGCTGCCGTGAAGCAGCTCGGGCTCGCGTACTACGAGAACGCCCAGCTCGGCGAGGCATTCCCGCCGCTGCGGCGTTACCACGACCAGAACCCGACCGACCTCGAGGTACGCCAGAAGCTCGGCACGATCTACCTGATGGGCCGCGCGCCCGACAAGGCACGCGAGCAGGCCGAGGCGATCCTGGCGCAGCAACCCCAGAATCTCGACGCCTTGCTGCTGATCGCGGAGTCGGCCGACATGCCCGAGGAGATCACGGACGCGATCCGGCGGCTCGAGCAGAACCGCGCGGCGCTCGGCGATCCCGACCGCGTGGCCCGCGCGCTTGGAGTGCTCTACGCGAGGAACCAGGACGTGCCTCGCGCCGAAGCTGAGTTCCAGAAGGCGGTCAGCTCGAAGCCCGACTCGCCCGAAGCGCACCTGGCGCTCGCGCGGCTCCACCTCGGCAAGCGGGAGCTCGGCGAGGCCGAGAAGGAGTTCAAGGCGGCGGCCGAGCTCGCGCCCGCGGGCTCGTTCGCGCGGCTGCAGCTCGCGGACTTCTACCTGCTGACGCGACGGGTGGACGAGGCGACGAAGCTGCTCGAGCAGATCACCACGGAGGCTCCCGACGCCTTCCCGGCGTGGCTGCGGCGAGCCGAGATCGCTTTCGGCCAGGGCAAGCTGGATGAGGCCCAGAGCGCCATCGACGCCGTCCTCAAGTCGAACGCGGACAACCCGACAGCCCTCGTCATGCAGGCCCGCATCCACCTCGCGAAGCGCGACGCGGCTGGTGCGGTCGAGGCCGCGCAGAAGGCGGTGAAGGCGCAGCCGGGGAACGGGATGGCGCACCTCACGCTGGCGCTGGCGCAGGCGGCGTCCGGCCACAACGCGCTCGCTCTCTCGGCGGCGAAGGACGCGGTAGCGCGGGCGCCGATGCTGGCGGATGCGATGTTCCTGCTCGCGGAGCTGCAGCTGCAGGCGGGCGATACGGTGGGCGCGAGCTCGGGACTGAAGGCCTACCTCGAGAAGCAGCCCCGGGACCCGCGAGCGTGGGAGGCGCTCGGCAAGGCGCAGCTGCGGTCGCGGGATGCGGCCGGTGCCTTCGCGTCGTTCACGAAGACGGTCGAGCTTGCTCCCGCGAGCCCGCGCGGACCGTATCTGGTGGGCCTCGCTTTGCGAGCACAGGGGAAGGCGGCCGAGGCGAAGCTGCAGTTCGAAAGGGCGCTCGCGATGGCGCCGAGCTTCACGGAGCCGCTCGACCAGCTCGCCACGATGAGCTTCGCCCTGAAGAACCCGCAGGCGGCGATCACGCGCATCGAGCGCCAAGCGCTGCTCGAGCCGAAGTCGGCGTCGCTGCAGTACCTGCTGGGGCGCGCCTACCAGGCGAGCGGCGACCCGAAGCAGGCCGAGAAGGCGTACATGAAGGCGATCGAGCTCAACCCCGAGACGGTGCCCGCGTACGTGAGCCTCGGGCAGATCTACGGCGCCTCGAAGGAGTACGACCGCGCGATCGCCGAGCTCGACAAGGCGCTGGTGGCGCGCCCCGACCAGCCGGCGGCGCTGATGCTCAAGTCGATCGCGCAGCAGTTGAAGGGTGACGCCGCGGGGGCGCGCGACGGGTACGAGAAGCTGCTGAAGACGAACCCGCGCTTCGCTCCCGCCGCCAACAACCTTGCCTGGATGCTGGCGGAGGAAGGCCCAAGCAAGGACCTTCAGCGCGCGTTCCTGCTGGCGCAGGCGGCGCGCGATGCGGCGCCGCAGGACCCGCAGATCGCCGACACGCTCGGCTGGGTGCTCTACAAGCAGGGCGCTCTCCCGCGCGCCGAATCGCTGCTGCGCGAGGCCGCGGAGAAGCTGGCCACGAACGCGGAAGTGCTCTACCACCTCGGCATGGCGCAGGCGAAGCTGGGCCGCAACGACGAGGCGCGCGCCTCGCTGGCGAAGAGCCTGGAGCTGTCGGCCACGCACCCCGGCGCCGCGGAGGCGAAGGCGACGATGGCGTCGCTGCCGGCGGGGAAGTGAGGGTTCCGGCCTGAGCTCCTGATCCGGCCTCGAATCCGTACCTGCGATCGGACCTGGTTTGACCGGGCCGAGACGCGGCTCGTGACCAAGCGCGCCGATTACTTCGCTGCCGGCACGCGCGTGGTCTGGGACGTCGACTTCCTGCGAGACGAAGTGGTTCGCTCCTACTCGGCCGAGCGTCCCGAGGAGCCGCAGCTGTTCCGGCCCGGGGAGACGGCCGATGCCGAGCCCGCGCTTCCGCGCTGGTCGATGCCGGTCGACGCGCTCCTCAAGGGTTGCCCGCGGCGCTGAGATTCGAAGCGCCGCGACTCACCCCGGGCGAGTGCGAGGGTCCGCTGGGGCGTTGTGACACCGAACTCCGTCCGGACAGAGTTGGGCCCGGACCGCGGGCAGCCGGCCTTGACCCGATCGTGAGGGGGCGGGTCACGTGCTTGACATGTCGCACTCGCCGAGACCCTGCTGGTTCCGCTCGTGAGCTGCGACGCTCGGCTGGCCGCGGCGCCGGGTCACTCGGCCCGGATCGAGGTCTTCTGAGCTACGGCCTTTCGATCCCGAACTTCGTCAGCAGGCCGTAGAGCGTCGGGCGGCTGATGCCGAGCTCCGACGCTGTCTGGGAGATGTTGCCGCGGTTGCGCTTGAGGGCGGCCTTGATCGTCTCGCGCTCGAGGCCGGCGCGCAACTCGCGCAGGCCCTGACGCGCGGCCGTGGCCCCTGCGGCGAGCTCGAGGTCGGCCGCCGTGATGCGCGAGCCCTCGGCCATCACCGCCGCGCGTCGCACGCGGTTCTCGAGCTCGCGCACGTTGCCGGGCCAGGCGTGGGCGCGCAACGCCTGGAGCGCGTCTTTCGAGAAGCCCGACAGCTTCTTGTTGGCCTCCGAGGCGTAGCGCCGCACCAGCGCGTCGGCGACCAGCACGACGTCGTCCTCGCGGTCGCGGAGCGGCGGCAACGCGAGCGTGACGACGCCGATGCGGTAGTAGAGGTCCTCGCGGAAGCGGCCCGCGGCCATCAGCTTCGCGAGGTCCGCATTGGTGGCGGTGATGACGCGCACGTCGACGGAGATCGCCGTGCGCCCGCCGACGCGCTCGAGCTTGTGGTCCTGCAGGAAGCGCAGCAGCTTCACCTGGAGCGCCGTGGGCAGCTCGCCGATCTCGTCTAGGAAGAGCGTGCCGCCGTTCGCCGTCTCGATTCGCCCGCGCCGCTGTGCGTGAGCGCCCGTGAACGCGCCCTTCTCGTGGCCGAACAGCTCGCTCTCGAGCAGCGCCTCGGGGATGGCGCCGCAGTTGATCGGGACGAAGGGTCCGGCGGATCGAGCGCCCAACCGGTGCACGGCGTGCGCGCAGAGCTCCTTGCCCGTGCCGCTCTCGCCGAGCACCAGCACCGGGGCGTCCACGGTCGATACTTTGCGGATCGCCGCGAACACCTCCTGCATCCGCGGGCTCGTGCCCAGCATGCCCTCGAAGGCCGAGGAGACCTGCTGCCGCAGCTCCCGGTTCTCGCGCTCCAGCGCGTGGAGCCTGAGCGCGCGTCGCAGCACGACCTTGAGCTCTTCGACGTCGATCGGCTTCACGAAGAAGTCGTAGGCGCCCCGGTCGATCGCCCGCAGCGCGTGCGCGCGGTCCTCGCGGCCGGTGATCACGACGATCTTCGCCCCAGCGTCCGCGGCGCGCAGCTCCTCGAGCGTCGCGAAGCCTTCCTCGACGCCGCCCGGGTGCGGTGGCAGGCCCAGGTCGAGAGTGATCACCGCCGGAGGCTCCTCGCGCGCGCGAAGCAGCGCCTCCTCCCGGGTCCCTGCCAGGCTGATCCCGAACTCGTCGGCGAGCGCCCAGCGCATCTGGCTGCGCAAGTCCTCGTCGTCATCGACCACGAGCAGCCGGGGCTTCGCCGTCATTCAGTCTCTTTTTTTGTCACTTTACGTATAGCTTGAGCTGAGAGGCCGGAAGTGCGTTCAGAACTTGACACGATCCTCACTCCGCGTCGTAGAATCTAACACTGTCCAGGGCCGGTTGAGACAGTCTCGAGGCCCTCTCCCTCCGAATTCGTTCGATAGCGGCGTCCAAGCTCTTATGACTCGAGCATTCATCGCGGTCCTGGTCGTGGCGGTGTCGATGGCAGCCGCATCCGCGGCTGCCCAGCAGCCGCCGCCGACGACGGCACGGCCCGTGACACCGGCTCAGGGTCGGCCCGCACCGGCGAGTTCCGCGCCGGCGTCGGCACAGCCGCCAGCCGACTTTCTCTCCCCCTACGACCGCGACGCGCTCACCCCGGAGTACCGGATCGCTCCCGGCGACGTGCTGCAGGTGTTCGTCTGGAAGGAGCCCGAGCTCAGTCGGGAGGTGCGCGTGCGGCCCGACGGCTTCGTCACGGTGCCGCTGATCGGCGATCTGTTCGCCGTGGCCAAGACGCCGAAGGGGCTCGCCGCCGAGCTGACTCAAGCGCTCTCGCAGTTCGTCACCGCCCCGCTCGTGACCGTGACGCTCGGCGAGTCGAGCACGCTGCGCTTCTACGTGGTGGGAGAGGTGGGCAAGCCCGGCGAGTTCCCGCTGCTCGGGCGCACCACCGTGATGCAGGCGCTCGCCCTCGCCGGCGGCTTCCGCGAGTACGCGAAGACCGAGGAGGTCAAGATCCTGCGCCAGGAGCTGAGCGTGACGGGCGGTCGCCCGAAGACGCGCGAGATCGTGCTCCCGCTGAACTACAAGGCGATCGCCCAGGGCCAGAACCTTCACCAAAACTTCGCGATCAAGCCCGGCGACGTGATCGTGGTGCCGTGAGCCCGATGCGCGATCCGCTTCGCTTCGTGACGATCGCGAGCGTAGCCTGGCTTCTGCCCGAGATCGCGTTCGCCCAGGCCGCGGCCGGGCTCGACACGACGCCCCCCTCGACCTGGCACCTGCAGCTCTCCGCCGGTGGATCGTGGTACGAGAACCCCTTTTTCGAGGGCGCGGCCGAGGGCACGGACGGCTGGAGCTCGAGCGGCACCGCGACGCTCACCCGCACGCGCCGCTTCCGCACCGGGACCTTCTCGCTCGCGGGTTTCGGAGGGGTGCTCTACTACCCGGAGCTCGACGACTTCACGCAGCCGACCTACGGAGGCACGCTGAGCCTCGACTGGGCGGCGTCGCGCCGCACACAGCTCACCCTCGGCCAGAGCTACAGCCGCTCGAATACCCGGACGCTCCGGGCGCTCGACGCCGAGGGCCTGCCGCTGCCGACGTCCGACCTCGAGAACGCGATGACGAGCCTTGGTTTCAAGCAACAGCTGTCGCAGCACTGGCAATTCGCCCTGAGCGGCTCCTTCACGTGGCGCCGCTACACCGACGAGCGCCTCACCGGCGGCGAGCAGCTCGGAGGCACCGCCCAGCTCGGGCACACGCTCGGAAAGGCGAGCTCGATCTACCTGGGCTACGCCTACACGTCGGCCTGGTTCGACGAGACGACCAACCGCTCGCATCAGGGCCTGCTCGGCTTCCGGAAGCGTGTGCACAAGGGAGTGAGCTTCGAGCTCGCCGGTGGCGCCTCTTACCTCGAGAGCACGGGGAGCTTCTACCCGGCCGGCAACGCCTCGCTGTCGGCGGCGGGCCGGCGTTCCAGCTTCACGCTCGGCTACAGCCGCGACTTCGGCCAGGCGTTCGGCTACGGGCGGCAGGTGATCGGGGACCTGGCACATGCGTCGCTCCGCTGGACGCCGACGCGCAAGCTGAGCCTGAATGCGGGCTACAATTTCGGCTATCGTCGCGACCCCGTGGACGAGGCGTACACGATCCGTTCGCACATCGCGAGCGCGGGCTTCGGGTGGGAGATCGTGAAGAACCTGAGCTTCGGCGGCGGCTACAGCTGGGAGCGGAACGAGACGGAGGGTCAGCCCGTCGTCGCCGGCCAGAGCGCGACTTTGTCCCTGTCGTACGGAGTCGACTGGAGGTAGGGAGGCGAGCCGGGCCGCGAGGCGCGGCAGCGCCGGGGGGAGAACGATGGCGGCGAAGAAGACGGTCCGGATCGATGTCCTTCCCGAGAGCGCCTGGCGCTACTCCGGCTATGACGCGATCGTGTGCGTCGACGTGCTGTTGTCGGCGACTACGATCGTGACGGCGGTCGCCCAGGGCCGGCGCGTGACGATCGCGGCCGACCCCGGCCGTGCCGCGGCGGCGTGCGCGAGCCTGGAGGACCCGCTTCAGCTGACCGACGCGCTCTCGAGCCCGGACGACGGCATGCGCTTCGGCGGGCCCGAAGCACTCGCCGCCGACGGCAAACCGCGCCCGCTCGTCCACGTGTCGCCGTTCGGGGGGATGCTCGCGGCCGCCGCCCAGCGCGCGCGCGTGTACGTGGCCTGCCTGCGCAACTTCGAGGCGACCGCCAACGAGATCGCGCTGCAGCACCGCCGCGTCGTCGTGATCGGCGCGGGTGAGGACGGCGAGGTGTGCGCCGCGGACCAGATGGCGACGGCGTGGCTCGCGCTGCGGATGCAGGGCCGCGACTTCGACCTCGAGGGCCGCCACACCGTCGACGAGGTGAAGCGCTGGGGATCGTCCGACGTGTCGCTTATCGGCCTGTCGCGCTCGGCCGAGCGGCTGCGCGCGCGGGGGCGGGACAACGAGGTCGCTTTCGTGCTGCGCCACGTCAACGACCTGAACGTGGTGTGCGCGTACGACGACGGCCAGGTCGACGACCCGGTCGCGAAGCGCAAGAAGCACGAGGACGAGACGCCGACGCCCGCCTGGGGCACGACGGGTCTCAAGGCCGTCGGCAGCTTCTAGCGACGAATGACAGAGCCCGCGCCGGGATCCTCGACACGCGAGCTGCAGCGGCTGGCGGAGGCGCCGCTGCGCCGGCCGTGGCTGGTGATCGTCCCGCTCGTGCTGTCGCTCGGGGTCGCGGTCGCGACCAGCCTGCTGCTGGCGCCGCGCTACAGCTCCTCGACGCTGATCCTGGTGGCGCCGGACCAGATGCCGAGCAACCTCGTGCCGCAGATGAGCACCGAGCGGGTCACGCGCCGGCTTCAGACGCTGCGGCAGGAGGTGCAGAGCCGCACCCGGCTCGAGATGGTGGCGCGCGAGCTCGATCCGTATGGCTTGCTCGGCAAGGAGCCGCTGATCGACACGATCGAGCGCATGCGCGACTCGGTCACGGTGTTGGTGAAGGGCAACGACGCCTTCAGCATCGCCTTCGAGCACCGCGACCCGAAGATGGCCATGCTGGTGGCCGACCGGCTCACTTCGCTCTTCATGGACGAGGTGATGGGCGCGCGCCAGCGCCAGGTGTCCGCGGCCTACGAGTTCATCGAGAAGCAGCTCCAGGACGCGCGCCAGCAGCTCGAGGAGAAGGAAGGGGCGCTGCGCGACTTCAAGGAGCGGCACATGGGCCAGCTTCCGGAGCAGGTGCAGGCCAACCTCGCGACGCTGCAGCGGCTGCAGCTCGAGCAGCAGACGGTCGCGGACGGGCTGCGCAAGGCGACGGACGCGCTGCTGCTGATGGAAGGCGGCTCCGGCTCCGCTGCCGGTGGCGGGACGGGCGGGGCGACGGCTCCGGACTCGCTCTCGGCGATGCGCGCGCTGCTGTCGCAGCTCAAGACGCGCTACACCGACCAGCACCCCGACGTGCGCGCGCTTCAGAGCCGGATCGACGCGCTCGAGAAGGCGGAGGCGGCCACGGAGCCGGGGGCCCCACCGGCGGACCCCGCTGTCGCGGCTGCCCGGCGGCGCCAGAGCGATGCGCGCGCCGAGGTGCAGCGGATGCGCGGCCGGCTCGCCGACGTGGACCGGCGCATCGCCGCGTTCCAGGCCCGCGTCGAGGCGGCCCCGCGCCGCGAGCAGGAGGTGCTGGGCCTGATGCGCGACTACCAGAAGCTCAGCGAGAACTACTCGGCGCTCTTGTCCAAGAAGCTCGATGCCGAGATGGTGTCGCGCCTCGAGCAGCAGCAGAAGGGCCAGCAGTTCCGCATCCTCGACCCCGCGTACCTGCCGGAGCGGCCGAGCTTTCCGAACCGCGGGCTTTTCGCGCTCGCGGGCGGCCTCATCGGCCTCCTGCTCGGCGTCGGCCTCGCCGTCGTGATCGACGTGCTCGATCCGACCATGAAGGACGCCGAGAGCGTGACCGCCGCATTCAGCTTTCCCGTGCTCGCCGTGATCCCGTACGTGAAGCCCCGCGAGCAGGCGCGGCTCGCGACGCTGCCGGTCGACGCGGCCCCCGGGACGGGAGCTGGCGGAGGACGGCGCCCGCGACGCACGCTTCCCTTCCGGCGGAGCGAAGGCCGCGGGACCGCGTCGAGGGTGCGGTGATCGACCCGAACGCCGTCCGCCTGATCGAGAGCGTCCCGCAGCCGGTCTCGGGCCAGCCGCTGCAGCAGGCGGTGCTCGGCAGCGGCCACTACCTCGCCGAAGAGTTCCGCTTCCTGGCCGCCAAGGTGGTCGGGCTCGCGAGCGAGCGCTTTACGACGATCGGGGTCGTGAGCACCGGCCCGAGCGAGGGCAAGACGACGGTCGCGCTGGGCCTGACGGCCGCGCTCGCGCGCACATCGGAGCAGCGCGCGCTGCTGCTCGAGGCCGACCTGCGCCAGCCCTCGGTGGAGCGTTACCTGGGCCTGCCGCGGGCGGGCGGTGTGTCGGAGTTCCTCGCCGGGCGCACCCAGAGCGTTCCCGTCCGCACCATCGCACCTCCCGGCTTCGCCGTGCTCGGGGCGGGACGCGATCGGCTCGCGCGGCCGGAGCTCCTGGGCTCCGAGCGCATGGCGACGCTGATCGGGGCGTGCCAGCTCTCGTACGGCTACGTCGTCATCGATTGCCCGCCGCTCGATCCGGTGGCCGACGCCGTGGCGCTGCAGGACCTGATCGACGGCTTCCTGCTGGTGATCCGCGCCCGGCGCTCGCCGCGGGCCTCGATCGAGCGGGCGGTCTCACGGCTCAAGGAGAAGCGGATCCGCGGCATCGTGTTCAACGACCAGCCCGAGATCCTGCCGCTCGGCTACGGCTACGGTTACGGCTACCGCGACGAGCGCGAGCGGTATCTGAGGAGCGAAGAGCGCTGAGGCCGCGATGAGCCGGGGCGCTCGCTGGCTCGGGATCCTCGCCGAGTCGCTGATCGTGCTGCTGTCGTTCGCGACGGCGGTGCTGCTGCGCTTCGGCACCCTCGACGGGCTCATGGGCTACGAGCACCTCGTGCCGAAGGCGCTCTTGTGCGTGCTCGCGGTCCAGCTCACGCTCTACTACGCGGAGCTCTACGAGTACCGCTCGCGGCGCCGGATCGAGCTGTTCCTGCTGCTCGGGCAGTGCGTGGCGATCGCGGGCGTGACGCTCGCCGTCGTGTTCTTCTTCGTCCCCGGCCTCCAGGTGGGCCGCGGCGTCTTCCTGCTGTTCATCCTGTTCGCCTGGTCCGGCCTGTTGATGTGGCGGCTGTTCCTGCTGTGGACGTGGGGCACGCTCGGCGCGTTTGGCGACCGCGTGCTGATCCTGGGCACGGGCGTCCCGGCGCAGAAGGTGGCGCGCGAGATGCTGAAGCGCGCGCCGATCGGGTACCGCGTGCTGGGCTTCCTGACCGAGCACGAGGCCGAGGTGGGCCGCACGCTCGTGAACCCGAGCGTGCTCGGCACGCTCTCCGACCTGCCGCGGCTTTCCGAGTCCCAGGGCGCGACGCTCATCGTCGTGGCGCAGGAGGACCGCCGCAAGCGGCTGCCGGTCGACCTCTTGCTGCGCTGCCGGATGGCCGGCGTGCGAGTCGTCGAGGCGGCCAACCTGTTCGAGGGCCTGTCCGGACGCATTCCGCTGCGCGACCTGCGGCCGAGCTGGTTGATCTTCTCGGCCGGATTCCACAAGCCGCGCGTGCTCGCGAGCGTGAAGCGCGTGGGCGAGGCCGCGATCGCGGGGGTGCTGCTGATCGTCACGGCACCGCTCGCCGCGCTCGTGGCCCTGCTCGTGCGGCTCTCGAGCCCCGGGCCGGTGCTCTACCGCCAGGCGCGGGTCGGGCTCGACGGCAGGAGCTTCGAGCTCCTGAAGTGGCGCACGATGCGGGCGGATGCCGAGAAAACCTCGGGGCCGGTCTGGGCGACCGGCCACGACGACCCGCGCGTCACGAAGCTCGGGCGCTTCATGCGCAGGGTGCGGCTCGACGAGGTGCCGCAGCTGTGGAACGTGCTGCGCGGCGACATGGGCTTCGTGGGGCCGCGTCCGGAGCGGCCCCACTTCGTCCAGAAGCTGCGCGAGGTGATCCCGTACTACGACGAGCGCCACAGCGTGCGCCCCGGGATCACGGGCTGGGCCCAGGTCAAGTTCCCGTACGGAGCGACGCTCGAGGACGCGGAGGAGAAGCTCGAGTACGACCTCTACTACGTCAAGCACATGTCCTTGCTGCTCGACGTCGCGATCGTGCTCGAGACCGCCAAGGTGATGCTGCTCGGCAGAGGGCGCTGACTTCGCTCGAACGACTCGTCCTGGACGACTTGTCGAGAGGCTAGTTTCTCTCCCAGCTCCCGTACATCGGGTTCGGCAGCGCGAAGAAGCGCGCGCCGAAGTCCGCGAAGGCTTCGTCGCCCTGCTTGCGGATCGCCTGGCTCAGGCGGGGAAAGTCGTGGATGTTGTCGCCGAGCACCGCCACGATCTCGAGCGGCGGCAGCCCGGCGTGGGTCGTGCCCTTCGCCACGGCCTCGAAGCGCGGGTTCTTGTCGCTCGGGCCCGCGTCCGGCCGACAGAGCATGACGTCGAAGGGCAGCTCGTGGGCGCGGAACACGGCCTCGGTGTCGGGGCACTCGGAGGCGTTGCGGTTGGTCACGATCGCGATCCGGCCGCCGAGCTCGCGCACGCGCGCGAGGAAGGCCCTGGCTCCCGGCAGCGGTGTCGCCTCACGACGTTCGGTCCAGGCGCGCCAGCTCGCGCCGTCGAAAGGCGCCCCGGCGCGTTCGCGCTCGACCTGGTAGAGCGAGTTGTCGATCGTGGTCTCGTCGGCGTCGAGCACCACGGCCCAGCCGCCGCTCGGGCGCCTTTCGGCTTCCTGCTCGACGTGGGCTGTCGCGGCGCCATAGACCTGCAGGAAGATCGCGCGGTGCTCGGCCGAGTCGCGCGCCCAGCGCAGGGCGTGGGACAGCGGTTTTTCGGAGGACACGGCGGCGACGGGCGGTGGGGAAGGCGCTTTGGGAGGGGCGGACGGCGCGACGCTGCGGCAGGCCGCGAAGGCTGAAAGGGCCGGAACGACGAGGAAGGCGGTGGAAGCTCGACAGGGCCAGGTCATTCGAGTTCGCTCCAGGAAGGGGCGCAGTCTACCCCCGCCCGTGCGCGACTGAAAGGGCCGCTTGGCGGGTTGCTCCTAAGGCGCCGCCCAGCCCTGGACGAGCCGCGCCAGCTCCCAGAGCGGCACGGGCTTCGGCACGAACGCGTCGACGCCCAGCCGGCGCGCCTCCGCCTCGGCCTCCGGGCTGAAGTAGCCGGTCATCACGACCACCGGCGCGTCGGGGCTGTGGGTGCGCGCGAGGCGCACGATCGACATCCCCTCGGAGCTCTGGGGACCCGAGAAGCGAAGGTCCGTGATCACGGCGGAGTAGGCGCGGGTCTCGAGCAGCCTGCGCGCCTCGTTGACGGTGCGGACGGCGTCGACCTCCCAGCCGCAGCAGCGGAGGTACTCCTCGACGACGAGGAGCGGCGCTTCCTCGTCGTCGGCCAGCAGAATCCGAACCCGTCCTTGACCCACGGGACCGCTTCTACTGCAGCGAGCGTGCCAGAGGGGACCCTCGCGTGACATTCCGTTCAGTCTGTGTATTTACAACAACATAGCGCCTGGTATCGCCACTGCAGGAGAGGCCCGTGTTACGTCCAGCAGCGGGACCGCTCCAGCAGCGGGACTGCTCCAGCAACGGACTGCTCAGTCCAGCCGTAACCAGAGGGAAGCCTGGGCCCGAGGCTCAGGCCGGCAGCAAGTCAGGCTGGCGCGCGGGCCACGGCGGATCGCGTGGCCCGGGTCGCCTGGTAGCGCGGCATCGCGTGCGCGAGGATCCGCACCGAGGCCTCGAGGTCTTCCTTGCAGAGCACGTAGGCGATGCGCACCTCGTCGTGGCCCAGCCCGGGTGTCGCGTAGAAGCCCTGGGCGGGGGCGAGCATGACTGTCGCGCCCTCGTGGGTCCAATCGGTGAGCAGCCACGAGGCGAAGTCCTCGCCGTCCTCGACCGGCAGCCGCGCCACGAAGTAGAAGGCCCCCTCGGGCTTGCGCAGGAAGACGCCCGGCAGGCGCGACAGGCCCTCGAACAGCAGGTCGCGGCGCCCCTGGTACTCGCGGACGATGCCCTGTGCGTAGTCGGGCGGGAGCTCGGCCGCCCCGAGCGCCACGAGCTGCGCGAGGCCGGGTGGCGACAGCCGGCCCTGGGCCATCCGCACCACAGCCGCGTGGATCTCGCGGTTTCGCGTCGCGAGACAGCCGAGGCGGATGCCGCAGGCGCTGTAGCGCTTGGAGAGGCTGTCGACGACCACGGCGATCTCCTCGCACCCGGCCAGGGAGAGCACGCTCGTCGCGCTGCGGCCGTCGTAGACGAACTCGCGGTACACCTCGTCGGCCACCAGGAAGAGGTCGTTCTCGCGGCAGAAGCGCGCGACGCTCTCGAGCTCGTCGGGGCGATAGACCGTGCCGGTCGGGTTGCCCGGGTTGCACAGCAGCACGAGCCGCGTGCGCGGGGTGAGCGCGCGCTTCCACTCCTGGAGCGGCGGCAGGTGGAAGCCGTCCTCGCCGCGCGCACGCAGCGGGACGAGCCGCACGCCCGCCATAGTGGCGAAGGCCGCGTAGTTCGTGTAGAACGGCTCGACCACGAGCGCCTCGTCGCCCTCGCCGGCGCACGCGAGCAGCGCGAACAGGATCGCCTCGCTGCCCCCCGTCGTCACCACCAGCTCATCCGCCGACAGCGCGACGCCGATGCGCCCGTAATACCCGCAGAACGCGGCGACGCACTCGGCGCTGCCGGCCGAGGCCGTGTACGCGAAGGTCGAAGGCGCGAGCGCGAGCTTCGCACGCATGGGAGCGGGCGTCTCGAGGTCGGGCTGTCCGATGTTGAGGTGATAGACCCGTACCCCGCGGCGCTTCGCCGCGTCGGCGAGCGGCATCAGCTTCCGGATCGGGGACGCGGGCATCCGCTGGCCGCGTTCGGAGACCTCGAGGGGCATCGGCAGCTCCCTTCAGTTCGCCCTGAGACGGTTTGCGATCGTCTCGTCCTTGTCCGCCCTGACCACCGCCTCGAGCGCCCACTCGCGCGGCGCCTGCCACACGTTGGAGTACTCGGCGACGAGCGCACGCGACTGGGCCCGCACCTCGCTGAGCAGCGGCGTCGCGGACGCCGGCATACGCTGGCCATCCACCACCGCCGCGAGCGACAGGCCGCGGATTTTCACGGACTTGCGCCCGTCGTTCCTGAGGTGGATGCGCACCACGAAGGGCTCGCCCGGCCGTACGGCGGGGGGCAGCACCTCGAACTCCATGCGGCCGTTGAACTGCGTGGCGCGTCGGCCCGCGACCTCGGCGCCGTCGAAGCCCGCGGGGCCGCCTCTCCCGGGCGCGTTGACGGACGTGGCGTCCTGGGTGAAGCCGCGGGGCGGCGGCGGCGTTGCCAAGGGAGCCGTAGCGGTGGTTGCCGCTGGCCGCGCCGAGGACGTGGCCCGGCGCGGCGCCGCGCGGCGCGCGCTCTCGAGCGCGTCCCGCGCTTCGAGGTAGGCGCGAGTCGCCTCGGCGAACTCGCCGCCCGCCATCAGCTCGTCCCCTTTACGGACCGTTCCGTCCGCCGTGCGGAGAAACTCGGCGGCCGCACCGGCCGAGACCGCGGCCTCGCGCGCGGCGCGCATCGACGCGGCCGCCTCTTCCGCCTGTGTCCGGAACACGCCGTTGAGCCGGGCCGTCAGCTCGGCCGCCGGCGGGTGCCGCGGGTCCAGCTCGAGAACGTGCGCGAGCTCGCGCGAGGCGCCTTCGGTGTCGCCCGCCTCGACGAGGCGTCGCGTCTCGGCCAGCGAGCGCTCGAGCTCGTCGAGACGATCCTGAGCAGCGGTGATGATGGCACGCGCGTCCGGGTGCCCCGAGGCGAATTTGAGCACGCCCTGGGCTTCCGTGATCGCGACCCGGTAGTTCTTGTCGTCGAGCTCGGCTTGGGCGAGTCGCAGCTGCTTGCGCACCAGCTCCTGTGTCAGCGCGTCGGTCGCCGCCGTCGGCGCGGCCGCTGGCGACGGCGACGTGCCTGGCCGCAGCCGGAGGCCGGCCGCGGTGGCGAGTAGCAGCGTAGCGGCGATGCCGGCTCCCCAAAGCAGCGATCGCCGGCCGACGCCCAGCGGCCGCGGCGCAGGCTCGGCGCTTGCGGCCGCCGGCGTGGCGGAGCCCGCAAGCGGAATGCGCGGCGGGACCGGCGGCGGCGCGGCCAAGGGCGCCTTCGTGGGAGGCGCCGCCCCCGCGGGCAACGGCGGGGGCGCGAGGCGCGGCCGGGGCGTTTGCGGCGTGGGCGGTGGCGCGGCCGCGGGCCTGGCCGAGGCGACCCCGTCCCGCGCGATCGCCAGCGCGGCCCGCATGTCTCCGGCCGAGGCGAAGCGCCGCTCGAGGTCCTTCTCGAGCGCCCGGTTCACGACCGCCGCCACCGCCCCCGGCAGGTCGGGCACCCAGCGCCTCACCGGCTGCGGCTGCTTGTGCACCACCTGGAACAGCACGCTCGGCGTCGTGTCGGCCTCGAACGGCTTGTGCCCGGTGAGCAGCTCGTAGAGCACGGCGCCCGTCGAGAAGATGTCGGAGCGCCCGTCCACCTTGTCGCCGAGCGCCTGCTCCGGCGACATGTAGTTGGGCGTGCCGAGCACGATGCCTTCCTGGGTCATCTCGGAGGTGCTGATGCGGGCCAGGCCGAAGTCCATGATCTTCACCTGGCGTGCCTTGCCGAGGTGGATGTTGGCGGGCTTGATGTCGCGGTGGACGACGCCCTTCGCGTGCGCGTAGTCGAGCGCCGCGAGCACGCTGTCCATGATCGTGAGCCGCTCGTCGAGCGTCTTCACCAGCGCGCTGTCGATGGCCTCGCGGAGATCGATCCCCTCGAGCAGCTCCATCGCCATGAAGAGCAGCCCCTTTTCCTCGCCGAAGTCGTGCACGGTCACGATGTTGGGGTGGTTCAGCAGGGCGGCGGCCTGGGCCTCGCGATGGAAGCGCTGGAGCGTCTCGTCGTCGGGGCCGACACGGGCGGGGAGCGTCTTCAGGGCGACGAAGCGGTTCAGGACGGGGTCGTGGGCCTTGTAGACCTCGCCCATCGTGCCGCGGCCGAGCTCGCCGACGATCGTGTACTTGCCAATCCGCTCGCGATCCATGCGGTCATCTGCCGGCCCGAAGCTGCGTGGCCAACAGGCGATGGTAGCACGCGCAGAAGCTCGCGCCCGCGCGCGCCACCGCGCATGAGACGTACAATGAGCGCCGACATGACGGCACGAACGGCGCGAGTGGCGGCGGTAGCGACGCTCTCCACGCTCACCCTGGGCTGGGGCAGCGCCCGGGCCGCCGCTGCGACGAAAGCCACGCTTCCGGTGCGCTTCGGCGTGATCGCCGAGGAGCCGAACGAGCCCGACCGCATGTTCAACGTGTACTCACCGTTCCTCGCCGAGCTGCGGAAGCGCCTCGAGCCCCTCGGGATCGGCGTGAGGGAGCTGGTGATCGCCCGCGATCTCGACGATCTTTCGCAGCGGCTCGTGCGGGGAGAAGTGGACTTCGTGCTCGAGAGCGTCTTTCCCATGCTCGCGCTGCGCGAGAGCAGCAAGAAGCTCGACCCCGCTCTGCTCGTGGTGCGCCGGGGCGAGCGCGCGTACCGCAGCGTGTTCTTCACGCGCCACGCGAGCCCGATCCGCACGCTCGCCGACCTGCGCGGGCGCACGCTCGTGCTGCAGGCGATCCGCTCGACCTCAGCCTTCGCGCTGCCGCGCGCCGAGCTGGCGCGCTCGGGCATTCGGCTCATCCCCGCCGACGACGCCGCGGCCGACGCCAAGGCGGTGCGCTACGTGCTCGCGCTGGCCGAGGTCAACCAGGCCGTCTGGGTGCTCCACGGCAAAGGGGACGCGGGCGCCTTCAACGAAGGCGACTGGAGCGCGTTACCCGAGAAGATCCGCTCGCAGCTCCGCATCTTCGGGCGGAGCCGTCCGATCCAGCGCGGCCTGATCGCCTTCCGGAGCGACCTGGCGCCGGCGACGCGGCGGTCGATCGAGCAGGTAATGCTGGCTCTCGACGACGACGAGGCGGGTGTTGCGGCGCTCACGCGAGCCTCGGGCGTTACTTGCTTCGAGCGCCTGACCCCCAAGGAGCGGCAGGCCGTCCTCGACTGGGCCCCGGTGCTGCTGCCATCGCGCCGTCGCTGATGCGGCCGACCAGCATCGGCACGCGCTACGCGGTCTATGTCGCGGCCCTCGCGCTCGCGCTGGTGGTCGTGGCGCTCGTTGCCGCGGGCGCCATCGCGCTCGGCCAGATGCGCGTGGTCCAGGCCGAGCTGCGCGAGGCGGTGGCCTCGGCGCGCCTCGCCGACGACGAGCGCGCGCTCCACGGCTCGGCCCGCTATCTCGGAATCCACTTGTTCAACCCGCTCTACCAGCTCGACGTCGAGCGGCTGAACGAGGCGATCGACCAGGCCCGGGCTTGGCTGCCCGTGGTGTCGTTCCTGGTCGTGGACCACGGCGGTCTCGTCCTGACCGACGGCACCGTTGCGAACACGCGCTACGGCGACGTCGCGGAGGGGCCCCTGCCGAGCGACGAAGCCAAAGGCGTGATCCTGGTGCGTCGCGGCGGCGAGACCGAGCTACGCTTCCGGATCGCGGCCGGCGGCGTGGCGGCGGGCTGGGCGGTCGTGACGCTCGCGGAGCCCCCCTGGCAGGCCTCGCTGCGCCACCTGGAAGAGAAGCGGACCGCGGAGCTGTGGAGCGGCCACCGCAGCTCGCTGCTGTCGCTCGGCGGGCTGGTCCTGCTCGCCACGCTCGCGCTCGGGCTGCTGACGAGCCTGCTGCTGTCGAGGACGCTGGCCCGCCCGCTCAGCGAGATGAGCCGCGCGGCCGAGACGATCGCTGCGGGCAACCTGGACCATCCTCTGACGCTCGACTCGCCCGACGAGCTCGGCGACCTGGCGCGCTCGCTCAACCGGATGGCGCGCGACCTGCGCACGCACGAGGAGGCGTTGCGCGCCGAGCGGACCGACCTCGCGGCCAAGAACGCCGAGCTCGAGCGCTTCAACTACACGGTGTCCCACGATCTCAAGACGCCGCTCGTCACGATCCGCGGCTTCGCGGGCCTCGCGGGCACCGACCTCGCGGCGAGCCGCCACGACGCGGTGCGCAAGGACCTCGGCCGGATCGTCGCGGCCGCCGACAAGATGCACCGCCTGCTCGACGACCTGCTCGAGCTGTCGCGGATCGGCCGCGTGCTCCACCCGCCCGAAGACGTCGCGCTCGCCGAGCTGGTGCGTGAGGCGGTCGAGCTCCTGAAGGGCCAGCTCGACGCGAAGGGCGTGGTGGTCGAGATCGCTCCCGACCTGCCGGTCGTGCGCGCCGACCGGCGACGGGTGTTCGAGGTGCTGCAGAACCTGCTCGAGAACGCCGCCAAGTTCACGGGCGAGCAGGAGCAGCCGCGGATCGAGGTGGGCTGGCGCCGGGACGGGACGGAGCGCGTCATCTACGTGCGGGACAACGGCCAGGGCATCGACGCGCGCTTCCTGGAACGCGTCTTCAGCCTGTTCGAGAAGCTGGACCCTGGCGGTCAAGGCACGGGCGTGGGCCTAGCACTCGTGCGGCGCATCATCGAGGCGCACGGCGGGCGCGTCTGGGCCGAGTCCGAAGGGCTCGGCCACGGCACGAGCTTCTGCTTCACTCTCCCGGGCGAGGCCCAGGCTGCGGCCCAGGTCCCGGCCCAGGCTGCGGCCGGCAGCTAGCGGCTCGCGGTCTGCTCGTCCACGTGGCAAGGGGCGAGGATCCGACCGGTTCCCACCAGACAGCGGCTCGGGCCAGAATGTACCGGTGAGCATCGCTGTGCGCCGTCTCGCTTCGCTCCTGTTTGCGGCACTCGTGTCGGCGTGCGGTGGCGGCGGATCGCGGCCCACGGCGCCGGCCGCCGTCTCGCTTCCGGGCTTCGGCAGCCAGGTCGAGTCCGTGACCGACGGCGACACGATCCGGATCAACCCGCCGGTGCTGGGCGCGACCAGCGTCCGCTTCCTGAACGTCGACGCGCCCGAGCGCAACGGCAACACCCAGGAGCCCTGGGCGAGCGAGGCCACGGCCGAGCTGGCCGGGCTGCTGCCCGTCGCGACACGGGTGCGCCTCGAGACCGACACGACATCGACGGACGCGTTCGGGAGATTGCTCGCGCACGTCTCGCGAGCCACGGACGGGATGGCGGTGAACCGAGAGCTGTTGCGCCGCGGCCGCGTCAGCCTCTACGTGATCTGGCCGAACACGGCGCGCTTCGAGGAGTACCGGGCGGCGCACCTCGCCGCGGAGCGCGACGGCTTGGGCATCTGGCAGCCCGGCCGGTCGCTGGCGGAGCTGCCTTTCGAGTTCCGGCGGCGCCAGGAGGGCAGCCCGCCCACGCGCCCCGTCGGCGACTTCTTCACCCGCTTCTACGTGCCGGCGCGGTCCTTCGCTGCCGTCCCGTCGGGCAATCGCGTCTTCTTCTCCAGCACCCCGGAAGCCGACTCGGCCGGCTTCCGGCCCTGCCCGGCGGAGGGCGGCTCGTTTTCCGCGACATGCTTCGGGCCCCAGGGCTGAAGGCGGCCGCTGGACCCGAACCACGGCGCTCACCAGGACATCCAACCCTCTTGTCGATTCGATCCGGCGACGCGAATGTGTGTTACACTTCTGCCATATGGGTCAGACAATCACTGTGCGGCTTACCAAGGAGCTGGCCGACTGGCTCGAGGAGACCGCAGCCAAGACCGGGGTGTCGCAGGGCAAGCTCGTCCGTGATCAGCTCGAGCGGGCGCGGGCGGCTGCGGCCAGCCAGGCCTTCATGCGGCTTGCCGGGGCCGTGCGAGGGCCCAAGGACTTGTCGGTGCGGACGGGCTTCTCGCGCCCGTGAAGGGGATCGCCGACATCGGCTTGCTGGTCGCCTTCGCAAACCGGGGCGACCGCCACCACGATTGGGCGGTTCGAGTGGCCGAGGGCGTCACGGAGCCCTTGCTGACCTGTGAGGCCGTGCTGGCGGAGACGGCCTTTCACCTGCAGAGCGTCGAGCTGGTGCTGGCCATGCTCCGCCAGGGCCTAGTGACCCTCGCCTTCGATTGCCGCGAGCAATTGCCGCAGCTCGAGGCCCTGGCCCGTCGCTACTCCGACCGCCAGCCCGACCTGGCCGACCTGTGTCTCATCCGCATGAGCGAGCTCTACCCGCGTCACAGCGTGATTACGGTCGACCGCAACGACTTCCGCGTCTACCGGCGCAACAAGCGGGAGACGATCCGCCTGATCTGTCCACCCGGTGCCTAGTGCCGTCCCGAGCAGGGCTTCACTTTTCCCGATCGAGTCGGAGTCTTCGAAGCAAAAAACAAGCCTTCCATGGAAGTAACCGGATACGGATTGACCGGTGAGGCCGACGGCTCCTAGGATGGGGCCGTTCCGACCCATAAGGAGGTTGCCGTGGAGACACTCGCCGGGCTCTGGATGCCGATCGTGCTGTCCGCCGTGCTCGTCTTCGTCGCGAGCTCGCTGATCTGGAACGTCCTGGGCGCCCACAAGTGGCACATCAGGGGATTGCCCGACGAAGCGGCCGCGCGCGACACGCTCGCCAAGCAGAACCTCGCACCGGGCCAGTACTCGATCCCCTATTGCCCCGATCCCGCGGCGATGAAGGACCCCGCCTTCCAGGAGAAGCTCACGAAGGGCCCGGTCGCCGTCCTCGTGGTGCGGCCGGCAGGCGTGCCCAACATGGGCCAGTTCCTCGGCGCGTGGTTCGGCTACCTGCTGTTCGTGTCCTGCTTCGTCGCCTGGGTGTGCGGCCAGGCGTTGTGGCAGGGGGCGCCCTACATGCTCGTCTTCAGGGTGGCGGGCCTGGTGGCGCTCGCCGCCTATTCCTTCGGCCAGATCCCGAACGCGATCTGGTGGGGCCGCCCCTGGAAGAGCGCGTTCAAGGAGTTCGCCGACGGGATCCTCTATGCGCTCCTGACCGCCGGCTGCTTCGCCTGGCTGTGGCCCCGCTAGCGTCGTTTCGCGCAAGGTTCGTTGTCGTTGCCGAGGCGAAACGACGCTTTCTGAGCCGTTCCGTTGGAATCCGTTGTGGCCCAAAAAGCGGCGTTCCGCATTGCACCGACAACGGACGCTGGCGGAACGTCGCTAGCGTGGCTTGTCGAAGAGCGTCGGGTCGACTTCGGGGTTGACCTTGACCTCCGTGAGCTCGATGGCGCCGGCATCCTCTCCGTTGCGACGGATCGAGCGCTTGTAGGCGAAGGCAATTCCGTCCACGGTCCGCCAGTCGGAGTGGTCCATGGCCTGCTCGGCGGGCCCGGCCGGGCCCATCGTCCGCGAGGCCGTGCGCAGGATGCGCCCGCTCGCGGGATCCACGAACCAGCGGACGTCCGAGCCCTCGACGCTCAGCTCGAGGATGCGCGCCTCGACCTCGCCGATCTTCTCGGTCCCGGCGTCGCGCGCGGTGACTGCGGGATCGTCGGCGCGCTGGGCGATGGCGAGCGGGTTGGTGCGCAGCTCCTTCTGGGCGTTCTCCTTCTGCGACGCCGGCATCTCGCGCGTGCCCATCGGCATGCTCACGAAGGAGGCCTGGGGCGAGAGCACGCTCGTCATCTCGCCCATCGGCGTGCGCATCGTCTGCCGCTGGCGGTCGGGGAAGACCGTGAGGCTCTCAGCGTCCATGCTCATGTCGCCCTGAGGCGTCTTCATGCGCATGCTGGCCTTCTGCTGGACCGCCTTGACGGCCTTGAGCTTCGCCGCGCCGCCCATGCCCTCGACCACGCGCGCGAGCAACGCGCGGCCCTCGGGCGTCGAGCCCTGGGCCTTGCGGGCGCCCGAGCCGGACCCGTCGGGGATCGTGATGTCGAGCGTTGCTACCTGGCCGAAGCCCGCGAGCGGGCGGTCGAAGTCCTGCGGCTTGCCCACCACCAGCAGCGCGAGCTTGTCCTTGTCGACGTACTGGCGGGCGACGCGCGCCACGTCCTCCGGAGTCACCTTCTCGATCCCCGCCCGGTAGCGCTCGAGAAAGTCGGGCGGGTAGCCGTAGAACTCGTACAGCATGCGATCGGCCATCACTTTCTGCTTGGTGTCGTAGCGGAACACGAACTGGTTCAGGATCGCGTCGCGCGCGCGCGCGAGCTCCTCGGCGGTGGCCGGTGTCCGCTTCAGGTTGTCGAGCTCCTCGTAGAGCGCGTCGATCGCGGCGGCCGTCGTGCCGCTCTTGGTCCCCATCGACAGCTGGAACAGGCCCGGGTAGTCGTAGTTCGCGCCGACGCCGCCGCCCACCGAGTAGGCGAGGCCCTTCTTCGAGCGGATGTTCGAGAACAAGCGTGCCGCGAAGCCGCCGCCGAAGACCTCGTTCATCACCTCGACCGCGAAGTAGTCGGGGTTGTCGCGGCGGATGCCGGCGTGGACCATGCGGATGTTGCTCTGCGTGACGTCGTCCTTCTGGACGAAATAGACGCCCGGCTTCGGCGCGGCCACCGCGATCTCGGCCTTGGGAGCGGCGGGGCCGCGCGGCCAGGACGCGAAGGCCTGGCGCAGCTTGGCCTCCATCGCCTTCGAGTCGAAGTCGCCGGTCACGCCCAGGATGACGTTGGTGGGGTGGGCCGTGGCCTTGTGCCAGGCCACGAGATCGTCGCGCGTGACGGCCGCCACCGTCTGGTACTCGGGCACGCGCGCGTGCGGCGAGTCCGCCCCGTAGCCCAGCTTGCGCGCCTCGCGCGCCGCGATCTGGCCCGCGTCGTCGTTGCGGCGCGCGATCCCCGTGTTGAGCTGGTTCTTGGCGAGCGCGATCTTGTCCTCGCGGAACTCGGGGTTGCGTAGCAGGTCGACGAAGCTCGCGAACACCTCGTCGCAGGTCTCCTTCAGGCAGTCGAAGGAGGCGAACGTCGAGTCCGACGCCGAGCCGGTCTCGACGCGCGCGCCGCGCGCCTCGAGCTCGTCGTCGAGCTGGTCCCCGGTCCGCGTCTTCGTGCCGCCGGTGCGCCAGGCCTGGCCGTAGACGCTCGCGAGCCCGACCTTGCCCGCCGGCTCCTCGCGCGAGCCGCCGCGGATGCGCGCGGTGCCGCGGACGAGCGGCAGCTCGTGGTCCTCCTGCAGGAAGATCACGAGCCCGTTGGGCAGCGCGATCCGCTTCGGCTGCTGGGGCGCGAACGCCTTCAGCGCGGGCTTCTGGATCTCGCGCCAGTCCTTCGCCTGGGCGGAGACGAGCGCCGGGACGAGGAGCACCGCCGCGGCAGAGACGAGGAACGTCGCTCGGCGTGTCATCGCTTGCCTCCGCTGTCCCGCGCCGCCGCCATCCGGGTCGACTGGATCATCGCGACGGTGCGGTTCGTGTCCTGGAACGTCGCGTTCGCCACGCGCTTCACGTCGGCCTTCGTAACCTTCTGGATCTGCTCGACGTCGCGGAACAGCTCGCGCCAGTCGCCGTCGCGCGCCTGGTAGTTCCCGAGCTGCAGCGCGAGGCCCTGGTTGCTGTCGAGGCGCCGGATCAGGTTGGCGCGGGTCCGCGTCTTGACCGTCGCGAGCTCGGCGTCGGAGACCTCCTCGGTCTTGAGCCTCTCGATCTCGGCCCGCATCGCGGCCTGGATCTCCTCGGGCGTGTGCCCGGGCGTGGGCACCCCGAAGAACGCGAACAAGCCGGGGTACTTGTCGCCGGGGAAGCCGGAGAAGCCCGAGGCGGTGGCGGCGATCTTCTTGTCGCGCACGAGCGCCCGATACAGGCGCGAGGTCCGCCCGCTCGACAGCAGGTCCTGGAGCACGGCGTAGACGGCGTCGTCCGGGTTGTCGAAGGCCGGGCGGTGATAGCCCTCGATGTAGAAGGGCTGCGCCGCGTCCTTGAGCACCACCTGTCGCTCGGCCTTCTGCGGCGGCTCCACCGTGCGCAGCGGCGTCGGCTTGGGCGCGCTGGGCAGCCGCCCGAAGTACTTCTCGACGATCGGGAGCACCTCGGCCGCCTTCACGTCGCCCACGACCGCGACCGTCATGTTCGACGGCACGTAGTACTTCCTGTGGAACTCGAGCGCGTCGCTGGCCGAGAAGGTCGTGAGGTCGGACGGCCAGCCCACGACCGGCTGCCCGTAGGGGTGCGCGGTGAAGGCTGCGGCTGTGAACTGCTCGATCAGGCGGCCGACCGGCTGGCTCTCGGTGCGCATGCGGCGCTCCTCGTGGACGACGTCGCGCTCCTTGTAGAACTCGCGCATCACCGGCTTCAGGTAGCGCTCCGACTCGAGGTACGCCCACAGCTCGAGCCGGTTGGCGGGGAACGAGAAGAAGTAGCCGGTCTCGTCGGTGTTGGTGAAGGCGTTCAGGCCCACGCCGCCCTCGCGGTCGACGATCTCGCCGAACTCGTTCTTGATCACATAGCGGTCGGCCTCGGCGATCTTGTCCTTCCACGCCTTCTCGAGCTCCGCTACCCTCTTGTCGTCGCGTCCGACGTTCCTGCGCCGCTCGGCGTCGTACGCGGCGTAGGCGATCTCGACCGCCTCGAGCGCCGCCTTCTCCTTCGCGTAGTCGCTGGTCCCGATCGTGTCGGTCCCCTTGAAGGCCATGTGCTCGAACATGTGGGCGAGGCCGGTGATGCCGGGCACCTCGCGGTCGCTGCCCACGTCGACGTGCGTGAAGAACGAGAACACCGGCGCCTCGGGACGCTCGACCACGACCACGGTCAGTCCGTTCGCGAGCGTCTTGACGCTCACCTTCTTCTCGAAGGCGGCGAGGTCCTAGGCGGGGGCCGGACGGGCGGCCGCCAGGGCGATCACGGCCAGGCCGGCCAGAGTTCTTCGCATCGTTCCTCCTGCGCTTCAGACTACGGAAGGGAGACTACTCTGATACTACGGCCTTCGGGGCGATTCAAGGTCGATCGGCGTATCCTCTCGTGCCATGAGCTCCCGGCGGGCTTTCATCACGAGACTCTCCGGAGCGGCGGCCGCGACGTTCTTGACGCCCCGCCTGGCACCAGCGCTGATCATCGACGACAGCGTGCGCCCTGCGACGGCCCACGGCGCGATGGTCGGCGACGTGACGGGCGAGCGCGCGATCGTCTGGAGCCGGACCGACCGCCCTGCGCGGATGATCGTCGAGTGAGCGCCTAGTCGGGCCCGCCGCGCTTCCGGAGACGGGCTTCACCGCACGGGTCGATCTGTCGGGCCTGCCCGCCGACCAGACGATCGTCTACCGGGTGCTGTTCCAGGATCTGTCCGACCTCAAGGCGTGGAGCCTCCCGGCGGAGGGCCGCTTCCGTACCGCCCCCGCCCCGCGCCACGACGTGCGCCTCGTTCCCGCCAAAGGCGCCGTGCATCCGGTCCCCGCCGCGGACCGCGACGTGCGGCTCGCCTGGTCAGCGGACACCGTGGGCCAGGGATTCGGCATCGACCTCGCGAGAGGGGGCCTGCGCACGTACGAGACGATGCGGCGGCTCGACCCCGACGTGTTCGTCCATTGTGGCGACACGATCTACGCCGACCAGCCGCTCGCCGAGACGGTGCCGCTCGACGACGGGTCGCACTGGCGCAACCTCGTGACGCCCGCCAAGGCGAAGGTGGCCGAGACGCTCGAGGAGTTCCGCGGCAACTACCTCTACAACCTGCTCGACGAAAACCTGCGCCGCTTCAACGCCGAGGTCGCGCAAGTGACCCTCTGGGACGACCACGAGCTGCGCAACAACTGGTACCCGACCCAGCGGCTCGAAGACCCCCGCTACACCGAGAAGAGCGTGGCGCTCCTCGCGGCACGCGCCAATCGCGCCTTCTTCGAGCACAACCCGATCCGCTACGCCTGCGACGATCTCGAGCGCGTGTACCGCAGGATCCCGTACGGACCCCTGCTCGAGGTCTTCGCGATCGACATGCGCAGCGAGCGCGGGCCGAACTCACCCAACACGCAGCCCACGGCCGGACCCGAGACGGCTCTCCTCGGCCCCGCGCAGCTCGACTGGCTGAAGCACCGCCTCGCGCGATCGACCGCCGCCTGGAAGGTGGTGGCGAGCGACATGCCGCTCGGTCTCGTGGTGAGAGACGGCCCGGCGCACTTCGAGGCGGTCGCGAACGCCGACGGCGGGCCTCCGCTGGGCCGCGAGCTCGAGATCGCCGACCTGCTGCGCTTCCTGCGCGCGCAGGGGGTCAAGAACGTCGTGTGGATCACGGGCGACGTTCATTACGCGGCGGCCCACCATTACCACCCCGAGCGCGCGCGTTTCCAGGAGTTCGACCCGTTCTGGGAGTTCGTGGCCGGCCCACTGCACGCGGGGACTTTCGGGCCCACTCCGCTCGACCCGACTTTCGGTCCCGCCGTGCGCTTCCTGGGCATCCCCGAGGGCATGAAGCCCAACCGCCCGCCGAGCGAGGGCCTGCAGTTCTTCGGCACCCTGGACATCGACCGCCGCAGCCAGGTGCTCACGGCTCGGCTCCACGACGTGGCCGGCCGCGTCCTCTACTCGGTGGAGCTTCCGCCGGAGGCGAGGGGCCCCAGGCGCTCGAGCGCGGACCGGGCCTGAGCCAGCGGCGCGGGCGCTCGACAACGTCCGCTAGAGGCCCGGCCGGAAAGCCCCCGCGAGGAACGGACGCCGGGCGGACGCCGGAACGGCCAGGGCACGTGTCGCCACCGCCTGCGGGAGCTGAGCCGAGGACTG
>Ga0247727_10000603_pt1 | contig 88117 bp, 74 predicted proteins | sample WisWelCaveWW1625_FD_202498 | JGI IMG/M metagenome (GOLD analysis project Ga0247727, IMG submission 202498) | Biofilm microbial communities from Wishing Well Cave, Virginia, United States - WW16-25 | ecosystem: Environmental > Aquatic > Deep subsurface > Groundwater > Cave microbial mat | place... | reverse complement strand
CTGCCGTTCGGGGACATGCTCGCGCTCGAGCTCCCGACCGCGCTGATGGGCCTCTCCGACACCGGCGCTCCCTCGGCGTCGCGCATCGTTGCCACGAGGTTCACGATCGCCCCGGCGCCGGCCACGACCGTCCGCGACGCGCTCGTCGAGAACTTCGACACCGTCGATCGGCGCGACGCCGACCCGGTGCACCTCGGCTTCGGCGACCTCCCCGCCGACTGGGACGTGAACGACTCCGGCGTCCTTCAGGCGGCGTTCGTCTTCAAGGGGACGGGATTGCTCGGGCCGTTCAGGCCGCCGTCGCCGCCAGGCGGGGACTCGCGGGTCGTGACGCTCGACACCACGCGGCAGACCTTCCCGCTGCCCGACGGCTCGACGCCCGACGCGCCGCCAGGATTCGAGGTGGTCGGCGGCGTCTTCTCGTTCACCGACATCGACATCCCCGACCGCGTCTTCGTCCGACCGGTGGGGAACAACCCGCTCGTCCTGACGGCGACCGGCTCAGTCCACATCGCCGGCGACATCCTGGTCGCCGGCGAGGACGGAACGCCGGAGAACTCCTACGACTCCGCCGTGACCTCGATCCCCGGCGGAGCGGCGATCGGCGGCGGCGGCCGCGGCGGCGAGTCGCACCCGATCCTCTTTTTTCCGCCCGGCCAGGTCAGCTACCTCACCATGGTCGACCCGCTCTTCGCCGGCAGCGGCTACGGCATCGATCCGATCGACGGGCAGATGAAGCGGATCGGCGGCGGCGGCGGCCAGTGCGGCTGCATCGACCAGAAGGACAACAACGGCAACTACACGACGAACCAGGAGATCGACTGCAGCGCGTTCCGGGGCTCGCACAGCAACGAGAAGCCGCCCGGCGGCGGCGGCGGCTCGCTCCTCGAAGCAGGGACGGCGCCAGGGATCTTCGACCGCAAAGGAGGCACTCGCCTCGACGACGCCAACGGCTTCGGCAACGTGAAGCCCGACGGGTCCGGCGGCTACCTCGCGGACGCCGACGAGACGCTCCTCTGCGGCGCCGGCGGCAACGATCCCTTCTTCGACGACGGCAACGCCGTGAACGACTTCATCGGCACCAAGGGACAGGTCACGCGGCTGATCGGCGGACAGGGCGGCGGCGGCGGCGCGAGCCTCATCGAGTCCTACTACTGCGGCAACTGGTGCGACCTCGACAGCGATCCGAGCAACGACCTCTGCTGCGGGAATCCAAGCTTCGGATTCCTTGCGACTCGGTCGGCCTCCGTAGGCGACGCGAGAGGCGGAAGCGGCGGCGGCGGCGGCGGCGTGCTGCTGATCCAGGCGCTCGGCCCGATCACGCTCGACGCGAGCTGCCTGATCGACGCGCACGGCGGCCGGGGCATGGGCGGCGAGGCGCTCGGCTGCTCCTACTGGGGCGGCGGCGGCGGCGGCGGCGCGGGCGGCGCGATCCTCCTCCAGTCGAGCACGACCATCGTCGTCCAGTCGGGGGCGGTGCTCGACGTCTCGGGAGGCGCCGGCGACAAGGCGGAGAACGGGAACTTCTACTTCTCGTGCACCGACGGGCTCGCCGTCGGCAACGCGGGGGACGGCGGCCCCGGCGGCGGCGGACTGATCCAGCTCCAGGTCCCGGCCGGCCAGACGGCCACGGTCGTCGACAGCAGCACGAGTCTGCGGCCGACGACCTCGTGGGTCGACGTGTCGAACACGATCAACCCGGTCGAGTTCACCCCGGTCAGCGTGGCGATCTCGACCTGGTTCGACCTCGGCCGCGTGACGAAGCGCGCGCCGGCCGGCGCCAACCCCGTCTTCTCGTTCGCAGGGCTCGATGGCCAGGGCTTCGTGGTCACCGATTCGGCCGGCAACGTCGCGTCGCCCTCCACCGTCGACGTCCTCTGCAGCTACCTCGGCCAGTTCGATCCGGTGCAGAAGCGCTACGTGCCGGGCGAGGAGCCGCGCGCCAACTTCATCCCGACGAATGCGTCGGTGAAGGTCGAGTTCCAGGGCGCGAACCCGATCGTCGCGGGCTCGAACGAGGTCGATCCGGCGACGCTCACCAACTGGTCGCCGTCGCCGTCGGTGGCGAGCGGCCGCCAGTTCCTGCGCTGGCGCATCACCTTCGACCTCGCGGCCGACGGGAGCCTGCTGACGCCGACGACGCGGCGGCCGATCGTCGAGCAGATCCGCGTGCCGGCGGAGTTCTGACCCGCTCGTGGCGAGCGGCGCTACTTCTCGCGGTTTTGGCCGGGGTTTTGGCCGACCGTCGCCTCGGTGACCGGCTTCATCGCCACCGGCAGGTAGAGCTGGCCGTTCTCGCCGGCGATCGCTCCCTCGACCGGACGGCCTTCGAGCAGCGCGACGGCCACGTCGATGTCGACCTTGCCGTTGCCGTAGGGATCGATGTCGACGGTGCCGCGGAAGGGGCTCTTCGGGTCCTCGATCGCGCGCAGCGCGCCGTCGATCGCGTCGAGTCCGAAGACGGCGAACTCGCCGCGCGCCTTGGACGCGCGGTCGCCGAAGCGGGCGGCGAGCGCGTTCGCCGCGGCGAGCGCCGTGTCGTCGTTGAACGCCACGAATACGCGCAGCTCGGGCCAGCGCTGCAGCGCCGCTTCCGTGTTGCTGAGCGCCTTCTCGGCGGTCGGCGCGGGCACGTCGGTCACGACGCTCGCCGCCGGAGCGCGCTCGAGCACGCCATCCTTCAGCCCCTGCACCCGCTCGTGGATCGTCGGCCGCTCCGGCCAGCCGATCGTCGCGACGGCGGCCTGCCCTCCGAGCTTGTCGCGGATCCAGTCGCCCGCCATCCGGCCGCCGACGAGTCCGTAGTCGCGCTGCCGGATCGAGACGTAGACGTTGGCGCTCTTCACCCGCTGCGACTGCGCGACCACCTTGATGCCGGCCCTGCGGGCGCGCGCCACCGTCTCCACGATCGCCGGCACGTCGTCGTTCACCGCCGCGATCACGATCGCGTCGACCTTCTGCGTGATCAGGCTCTCGAGCTGCTGGAGCTGGACGTCGTCGCGCGCGCGCGCGTCGTGGACGCTCATCTCGAGCCCGAGCTCCTCTGCGCGCGCCTCGAGCCCCCGCTTGATCTTCACGAAGTAGTCGTTGTCGAGCCGGTCGATGGTCGCGCCGATGCGCCACTTGCGGCCGCCCGGGCCGCTCCCCTTCGCGTCGCCGTGCGAGCAGCCGACCAGCGCCGCGACGAGCGCGCCCGACGCCCTGAAGATCGCCCGCCCGCCGGCTCGCCTCATCGCAGCGCGTCCTCTCGATGCCCCCGACCGCGGGCGGCGCACGATATCCCGAAGGTCAGCGCGAAGAGCCCCGCGAGCACGAGCACCACGGCGCCGCCGCTCGGCACGAGGAACCGCATCGATAGCGAGAGTCCCCCCACGGTCGCGGCGAGCGCGACGCCGATGCTCCAGAGGAGCTGGCTCCGAAGCGAGCGCGCCACGTTGCGGCCGGCGGCCGCGGGGATCACGACGAGCGCCTCCACCAGCAGCGCGCCGACGATCTTGAGGCTCAGCACGATCGCCGCCGTGAGGAGCACGACGAAGAGGTAGTCGAGCCGCGCGCTCTTGACCCCGGCCGCGCGCGCGAGCGGCGGCGCGACGCTGTCGAGCAGGAGCTCGTTGTAGACGCGCGCGAGGAGCAGCCCGACGCCGACGTCGAGCGCCGCGAGCAGCCAGAGGTCGCCGTCGGTCACGGTGATCAGGCTGCCGAACATGAGCGCCTCGATCTGATGGACGTTGAAGCGCTGCGTCACGGCGACCAGGAGGCAGATCCCAAGGCCGAGCGTGAAGGCGACGAACACGCCGATCAGCGTGTCGGTCGGCAGAGCGGCGCGACGCTTGACCCAGACCATCGCCAGGGCGCAGAGCAGGCAGAAGCCGACCATCCCGCCGTAGGGCGACCCCGATTCATCGTGCGTCTCGCCGAGCGCGAGCCCGATCGTGAGCCCGGTGAGCGCCGCCTGCCCGAGCGCGGTCGAAAGGAACGCGAGCCGCCGCGCGACCACGAGGTGCGAGAGCGCGCCGAGCAGCGGCGCGAGCAGCAGCGCCGCGACCAGCGCGCGCCGGAAGAAGGGATAGTCGAGCCAGCTCACGGCGCGGGCCCTTCGCCGTCGAGCGAAGTGACTGCGTCGGCGAGCCGCGCCACGAGCGCCGCGTCGTGGCTCACGAGGAGGATCGTCGTGCCGGCCGCCCTTGCCGTTTTCACGAGCTCTTCGAATCGCGCGAGCGCCGCGCGGTCGAGCCCCTCGGTCGCTTCATCGAGCAGCAGGAGCTCGGGCCGCGGCTCGAGCGCGTGGGCGAGCAGGACGCGGCGCAGCTCGCCGCCCGAGAGTGCGGCGATGGGACGCTGCCCCGCATCGGCGAGCCCCACGGAAGCGAGCACCGCAGCGACACGCGCCCGCGCCGCCGCGCTCACGCCGAGGCAGACCGGCCTCCGCTGGCGCGTCGCGGCGAGGAACTCCCCCACGGTCAGCGCGAGCGTACGGTCGAACTCGAGCCGCTGCGGCACGTAGCCGATCGAGCCGCCGCGCTGCCGGTCGATCCGGATCGACCCCGTGAACTCGACCTCCCCGAGCAGCGCGCGCAGGAGCGTCGTCTTGCCGGCGCCGTTGCGTCCGACGAGGGCGTGGAGCGTTCCGGCCGCGACCGAGAGCGAGAAGTCCTGCAGGAGCGGCGGGCCGCTGCCCGCGCGCACCGTCACCTGCGAGAACTCGACTCGCGGCGGGAGCCCGGCGACGCTCCGGCTCAAGAACCGCTTCCGACGCCGCAGAGCACCTGGTTCCACCCTTCGAGCGCAGGCTCGCGCACGATTTCCTCGCTCGACGGCATCACGCCGGCCGACTCGATCCAGAACGAGACGTGGAGCAGCGTGCCGTCCGCCAGACGGCGGTGCTGCTCGTCGGGCGCCAGCGACGCGCGCGGATCACGGCCCTCGAGGTCGCCCGGCGGCGGCTCGAGGATCCTGAGCAGGAGCGCGCGCGTCCCGTCGTCGCGCGACGGACGGCCGAGATATTGGAACGCGAACGGCGCAGCGCGGCTCGACCATCGACGCCGGCCGCGGTCGACGCCGTCGTCGGCGAAGGGCGGCACGAGTTCGGCGGCGAGGCGCGCCGCGTCGGGCCATCGTCCCTCGGCGCCGCGCAGCCGCAGCGCTTCGAGCGCGCCCTCGTGGAGCTCGCGTACCGCCCGTTGCAGCGCCGGCTCGAGCTCGGCGAAGCTCACCTGGAACGGCAGCAGCACCCGCCCGCCGATTTCCCGCGCTGCGCGCGCGCGCCGGCCGCCGATCCAGAGGAGCGCGCCGACCGCGATCACGACCGCGACGCGCACGATCGTCCCGGTCTCGGAGCGTCGCGACGGCGGCAGCACTTCGATCGTTGAAGGCGGGAATCGCGGCATCGAGTACCTCGAGGGCAGGGCGAGAGGGAGTGTAAACGGTAGCCTGGACGCGATGGACGCGAGCTCACGACGCCAAGGTCCGCGGTACGCCGTCTCCGACGAGGAGAAGGAGCGTTTCCGCCGCGACGGCTACGTCCACCTCGTCGGGATCCTGTCGGAGGACGAGCTGGCGCCGATCGAGGCCGACTACGAGCGGTTCCTGAAGCGCGAGATCGCGGTGCCCGGCAAGGACTTCTGCGACATGTCGGGCGACTACACACGGTCGATCGAGGAGTTCTCGATCATCAACGTCATGCTGCCGCGCCGCTACTACGCCCCATGGCAGGGCAACCTCTACGAGCTGCGCGCCCAGTCGATCGCGGAGCAGCTCTGCGGCGCGGGCATGGTCTACGACTACGACCAGCTCCTGGCCAAGCGGCCGCTGCGCAATGACGCCGTCTTCGGCTGGCACCAGGACCTCGCCTACTGGCCGACCGAGACGCCCGACACTCGCACCGCGACCTGCTGGCTGGCGATCGATGCTTCGACGCCGGAGAACGGCTGCATGCGCTTCGTGCCGGGGACGCACCTGGTCCCGTTGCGAAAGCACCGTCCGCTCCACGGCGACCGCGAGAAGTCGCACACGCTCGTCACCGACCTCGTGAAGGGCGACGTGGTGAAGCTCGCCCCGATCGCGCGCGGCGACGTGACCGTCCACAACGAGCGCGTCATGCACGGCTCCGGCGGGAACAAGACCACCGGTTGGCGCCGCGCCTACGTCTGCGCCTTCCGCAGCCGCGAGACCGTGGCGTGGGAGCGCGCCCACGGCTTCACCCACTCCCACAACGACGAGAAGCAGGTCCTGAACCAGGTCGGGTTCGCGAAGAGCTGAGCGCGCCGCGCCGCGGGAGCGGTCGTCACTCGATCCACGTGACGCCGCGCCGCGCCGCGAAGATCTCCCGCCCTGCGCCGTCGGTGACGGAGCTCAAGAGCCCCCAGGTACCGAACCCGTCGTCGGAGGTCGGCTCGAGCAGGACGAAGGCGAGGCGGGCGAGCGGCTGGTCGGCGGGAACGACGAGCGTGCCGGCGGCGAGGAGCCCGCGAGTCTCGGGCGCCTCGGCTTTCACGAAGTCGCGGTTCAGGTCGAACCCCTGGCCGTTCGCGCGCTGGCCGACCCCCTCGACCGGCCCGTTCTGGTCGGCGCGGTTCTTCCGGTCGATCGCGTCGTTCCCGTCCGGGTTGTAGTCGGGCACGACCACGACGAGCTTCCCGCTCGCCCGCGCCTGCGCGAGCGACCGCACCGGCGGCTCGGCCGCGACCACGAGCGCCAGGTCGCGACCCTTCGTGCTCGTCCCGATCGAGAGCCGCGCCAGTCGCGGCGAGACCGCGACGCACGCGTCGACGAACTGCTCGACCTCGGCCGTCGTCGACGTGCGCGTGAACCCCGACCCTTCGGCGGCGGTGAGCGGGAGCGGGGCCGCGTGGCGCGCCGATTGGGCCACGGCGCAGCCGGCGAGCAGCGCGCATGAAGCGACGAGAGCTGCTTCGAGCCGCATGTGCTGGGTCCTCTTCGCCACTCCGGCGTCGTCCAGGATATGAACTGCGCCGCCTCGCCCCGGATCGTCGTTCCGAACCTGCAGGAGGAGCATTCCATGTCGAGCCTTCGCTTCGCCATCGCTGCGCTGTTGCTCGCCGCGCCGTGTTCGTCGGAGGCGGTCCTCCGTCCCGAGCTCGGAGGCGAGGGGGAGCCGTCGCTCTCGCTTCACGGGGATCTCGCGGTCGACGACGGGAAGCCTCGATCGCGGCTCGAGTTCTCGTGCGACATCCAGCCGACGCCGTTCCGGCTCAACTCGGTGAACGGCAAATACAAGCTCGTCCTGATCCGCGTCCGGAACTGGAGCACGAAGGTCGCCCGTCTCTCGCGGGCGAACGACCGGATCGATTTCCGCGACGAGGGCGGTGGGTCGCCGATCGTCGTGCACGCCGCCCTCGATCCGCAGAAGAGCGATCCGGCGTTCTGGAACGCCCTCGACGCCCGCTCCCGCGAGGTACTCACCTATCCGGACGCCATCGAGGCGGGCGCCGCCGACGCCTCGGGAGTCGTGACGGCTCCGGCGGCCGTCACGCTCTGCACGCTCTTCCCGGCCGAGATGCTGACGAACGTGCCGACGTCGATCGAGCTCGCCGTCGAGAGCCTCCACGCGACCGCGACGATGAGGAATCGCAGGGCGAAGGACTGAGAGCGATCCCGTGTGGGACCTCGTGAAGGACATTGGCGGGCTCCTGGCCAAGACGCCGGCGTGGCTGCAGGTCCGGAGCTTCTTCTTCGTCCTGGCCGGATGCGGCCTCGCCGAGTACTGGGCGTACCAGTACCTCCAGTCGCAGTACGGCTTCACGCCGTCGCCGGAGGTCTTCCTCCGCAGCTACGTCTCGATCCGGATCCTGCTCGCGGGCGGCGGCCTCTTCCTGGTTCTGCTGCTCTTCAGGATCGGCCGGCGTGGACGCTCGCCTGCGGCGCCCGGCCGATTGGTCACCGCGTTGCGCGAGCATCGCGGCCTGCTGCTCTACCGCGGCGCGGTCGTCGCGGCCGTCGCGACGGGGATCGTCGCCGCCTCCCGACCCTTCGCTCCCAGCAAGGCCGGGACGATCCGGGTCCGCTTCCTCGACCGGCCGGTGAACTTCGATCCCCAGACGCTCGCCTACGTCGTCTACGAGCTCAATCGCATCCAGAAGAACTGGTACTTCGAGGTCGACTTCAAGCCGTTCTCGAAGAGCTCGCTGAGGTCGGACCAGGCGACGGCGTGCGACGAGGACCGCCGTCCCTTACTCGCCCTCGCGAAGTTCGCGGCGGAGGACAAGCCGATGATCGGGATCACGTCGCACTCGCTCGGCGATGCCTACTTCTGGGAGCACGAGGCGAAGGTCGGGGTGATCTCGACGGCGGACGAGGCCGCCTACGCGCCCATCAGCTCCTACCGCTACCTCGCCTTCTGCCTGATCGTGCAGAGCATGCTCCTCCACCTCGGGCAGCGCTTCGGCGACGTTCCACTCGACTCCTACCCCGGCGGGAGCGAGAGCCACGGTGGCATCCTGCAGTCGGTCCCGACGCGATCGGCGGTGCGGCCGCTGATCCTGGGGGCGCGCTTGAGCCCGGGCGAGGAGGAGATGCTCTTCAACGCCTTCGGACCGGAGTACGCCAGGACCTGCAGCGAACTTCTGACGCTCGCGTGGCTCGATGCCCCGCGCGTGGCGGCCAACCTGAAAGAGGTCTTCGGCGTCGACCGCTGACTCGCGTCGGGGCTCTTGCCGCGGCCATTCACCGCCGCCGCAGCGCCTCGGTCGGGCGGAGGCGGGCGGCGCGCCAGGCGGGGATGGCGCCGCCGAGGAGGCCGAGCAGGAGCGAGAAGGCGACCGCCTCGCCGAGCACGTTGGGCGTCATCCGGAACGCGAAGGCGACCTCGGTGAAGGTGTTGAAGTTGGTCGTGCCGGTCTCGACGCCGTTCACCGGAAGCGCGAGCAGACAGCCGACCGCGCCGCCGACGAGGCCGAGCAGCATCGACTCGACGAGGAACGAGAGGAAGACCGGGAGGGGCCGGAAGCCGACCGAGAGGAGGATGCCGATCTCGTGGGTGCGGCCGGCGACGGCGGAGAGCATCGTGTTGGTCGCGGTGAAGACCGCGGCGATCCCCATGATCACGCTCAGGCCGACGCCCAGGTACTTGAGGACGGTCGAGAGCGCGAGCGTCTGCGACTCGAGGTACTCGCGGTCCGTCATCACGGTGGCGGGAGTCTCCTTGCTCGACTCGAGCTCCTTCGCCAGCGCCTTCGGGTCGACGCCTGGGTTCAGGCGCGCGACCACGCGCGCCGGCCCCTCGAGGTCGAGCGCGACGTTCATCCGCTCGAAGTCGCCCCAGATCTCCGACTCGAACGGCCCGTCGCAGGCGAAGACCCCCACCACCTTGAACGGGGTAGTGTTGAGCTGGACGACGTCGCCGACGCGGCAGCTCTGGATGCGGTCGACCAGCTTGCGGCCGACGATCACCTCGTCGTTGCCGGCCGCGAAGCGCCGTCCTTCGACCATCTTGAGCTGGTCGTAGATCGAGAACGTCGGCGGCTGCACGCCGCGGATCGGCACGTTGGTCTCGTCCTTCCCGCTGCCGCCGATCCGCTGGCGCCGCACCGCGAGCGAGCACTCCATCGACGCGAGCGGCTGGCCATCGGGGCCGGGCGCGATCGAGGGGCAGGTCTTGATCAGCCGGTCGCCGAGCTCGCGGCGGAAGAAGCTCTGGTTCTCGCTGGTCGCCCCCGGCCGCAGGAAGATGGCGACGTCGTCGCGGCCGGCTTCACGGAAGAGCTCGAGGAAGCCCTGCCGGAGCGAGAGCACGCCGGCGAGCACCGCGACCGTGGCCCCGATGCCGAGCACGGTGAGCACCGTCGCGCTTCGGCGGACGAAGAGGCTGCGCAGGCTGTAGCTCATCGGGACGAGCATCGGCTACTCCACGCTGCGCAGCGCGGCGACGCAGGCGAGGCGGCGGGCGCTCAGGTAGGGCGCGATCCCGGCCACGAGGCCGACCGCGAGCGTCGTCGCCGCCGCCATCCCCATGATCGCGGGAGTCACCTCGTAGCCCGGGAACATCGAGCCGAGGAAGTCGAGCAACGTGGGCTGCGTCAGTTTCGCCAGCCCGATCCCGAGCAGCCCGCCCGTGCCGCAGAGCAGCAGCGACTGCACGAGGAGGAGGAAGCCGACGCGGCCGTCGGTGAAGCCGAGCGCCTTCAGGATCCCGACGTCGTGCGTCTGCTCGCGGAAGGCCATGAGCATCGTGTTGACGCAGGCGAAGAGGATCGCGACGAGGACGCCGCCGCCGATCGCGGAGATGAAGAGCGGGACGCTGCCGAGCATCGTGAGGAACTGGGCGTTGAACTCGGCCTCGCTGGTGCAGTTCACCCGCTGCGGCCCCTGCGCGAACTGCTCCTCGACGGCGCGGGCGATCGCCACCTGGTCGGCGCCCGGGGCGGTCTTGATGCTGTAGGTGGCGACGTCGGCCGGCAGGCCGTACTTCTGCGCCTCGAGCGTGCGCTGGAAGTAGTCCCAGTGGAAGAAGAGGGTCGAGGGGTCGAGCGCCGGCGTCGCCGGCTCGTAGATCGCCCGGACGCGGAACTCCCAGTTCTGGCCGGGCTCGGCGGGATAGATCACGCCGATCAGCGGAATCACGTCGCCGACCTTGAACCCGAAACGCTGCGTCAGCATCTTCCCGATGACGCAGCCCTGGCGGTCGGCGAGAAAGTCCTCTTTGCTCCCGTCGACGATCCGGATCTCGGGGTACATGTCGAAGAGCGCCGGCGGGTCGACCGCGAACTGGGCGAACCAGTTCGACGCGTCCTTGTAGTAGCCGCCGAACCAGTGGAACTTGCAGGTGTTCTCGACGCCGGCGACCTGGGCCATCTTCGGCTGGTAGTTGAGCGGGAGCGACGTGAAGAGGCTCACCGCCGACTGGACCACGAGCCGGTCGCGCTTCGCGCCGCGGATGCCGGCGTCGAGCGAGAAGACGAGCGAGCGCAGCACGCAGAGCAGGAAGAGCGCGACCACCAGCGACGCGATCGTGAGGAGCGACCGCACCTTGTGCTTGAAGAGGTGGCGGCGGACGAGGCGCAGCGAGGTCACGGCGCGACTCTGGATCTCGTCGCGGCGGCGGGGCGCGCGGCGTCGCGCTGCTCGATGCGGCCGAGCTGCCCCTTGTCGAGGTGGACGATCGTCCCGGCGTGGTCGGCCGCGTGCGGGTCGTGAGTGACCATCAGGATCGTCTTCTTGAACTCGGCGTTGAGGCGCGAGAGGAGATCGAGCACCTGCTCGGCCGACTTGCGGTCGAGGTCGCCGGTCGGCTCGTCGGCGAGGATCACCTTGGGGTCGCTGGCGACGGCGCGCGCGATGGCGACGCGCTGCTCCTGGCCGCCGGAGAGCTGCGCCGGCCGATGGTGCTCGCGGCCGTCGAGTCCGACGAGCTTGAGGGCGTACATCGCGTGGTCGCGGCGCTCGCTGCCCGAGAGCGGCGAGAGGAGGAGCGGCAGCTCGACGTTCTCGAGCGCCGTCAGCACCGGGATCAGGTTGAAGCCCTGGAAGACGAAGCCGACGTGGGACGCTCGCCAGCGGGCGAGCGCGGCGCCGCTGAGCGCCGCGAGGTCCTCGCCCGCGACCACGAGCTCGCCCTCGTCGGCCTGGTCGAGGCCGCCGATCAGGTTTAGGAGCGTCGTCTTCCCAGATCCCGACGGCCCCATGAGGGCGAAGAAGCGCCCCTCCTCCATCACGAGGTCGAGGCCGTTCAGGACGTCGAGGCGCTCGCCGCCGCGCTCGTAGCTCTTGTGCACGCCGCGGCAGCGGATCATCGGCGGGTTTCCAGGCTGGCTCATGCGTCCCCTTTCACGCGTACCCGATCCCCGTCGGAGAGCCGCGCGGGCGGATCGACGACGACGATCTCCTCGCCGCGCAGCCCGCTGGTCACGACCACCCGGCCCGACCTTTCCTCTCCGGCGACGACTGCGACGGCGCGCACGCGGTCGCGCTCGAGGACGAAGACGGAGCTCTTGCCGTCGACCTTCACGATCGCGCCTGCGGGCACGAGCACGCCGTCGGGTCCCGGCTTCGATTCCGCCGCCGACCCGTTTTCGCCGGCGAGAAAGACGACGCGCGCCCCCATTTCGGGCCGCAGCCGGTCGTCGGGTGCGTCGAAGGTGACGCGCACCTCGATCGTCGCCTTGCTGCGGCTCGCCACCGGCCAGACTCGCGCCACGCGGCCGGCGTAGCCCTGCTCGGGCCAGGCGTCGAGGAAGATGCGGACCGGGGCGCCGATCGCCACGGCGGAGATGCTGCGCTCGGGCATCTCGACCTGCACCTCGAGCGAGGCGAAGTCGACCATCGTCGCCACCGAGCCGCGGCTGTTGCCGCCCTGGGAGTTGGGCGAGACGACCTCGCCCACCTCCGCGTCCTTCAGCACGACGACGCCGTCGAACGGCGCGCGCACCTCGGTCTTGTCGAGGGTCGCCTTCGCCTGGTCGCGGACCGCCTCGAGGACCGGGATGCGCGCCTGCGACTCGGCGACCACGGCTTCCTGCATCGCGACGCGCTGGTCGCCCTCGACGACGGCCGTCTCGGCGGCAGCGAGCTCTGCGCGCGCGCTCTGGTCGGCGGCGGCGGCGCGTTCGTGGTCGGCGCGGGCGTCGTCGAGCCACTGCCGGCTCTCGACGTCGTCGGCCACGAGCTTCTCGGCCCGCTCGAGCTTGAGGCACGCGAGCTTGAGCGTTGCTCCGGCCTCGGCGACGCCGGCGCGCGCCGCGTCGGCGCTCTTCCTCAGCCGCTCTGCTTCCGAGCGGGCGACCTCGATCTCCTGCCTCCATCGCTCGATCGAGGCGCGCTGCGCGACGATGTCGGCTTGCGCTCGGGCGAGCTCGGCGCGGTACTCGTCGGCGTAGAGGCGAGCGACCAGCTCGCCCTTCTTCACGACCGAGCCCTCGGTGACGTTGAGCTCGACGATGCGGCCCGGCGTGTCGGCGGAGAGGGCGGCGCGCTTGCTCGCCACGACGTAGCCGTTCGCGGCCGTGCCCGAGACGGCGCTCGCGGAGAGCGGCGATGGCTTGAAGACCCGCTCGGCGCGCACCTCCGCGAGGCGGACCCGGTCGGCGAGGTCGAGGAGCCTGCCGCCGAAGAGCCACGCCAGGAGGACGGCGAGCGCCGCCCCGACGATCCAGCCGAGCCGGCGGCCCGGTGCCCGCCCGCGCGACGGTGCGGCCGCAGCGGCGCGGTCGATCTGGAGCGGGCTCAGGTCCAAGGCTCGACGGCTCCCGAAGTGGGGGCGAGCAGCCTAACCGACGGCGATCGGGATGTTTGCAACGGCGGTCGGCCACAGTTACTTTGCGATGCAAAGCTAACTCGCCATGGACCTCCACCTGCCGTCGCCCGACCTTCCGCCCGCCTCGTCCGAGCGTCGACGTGACTTCGATCCGCGCCCCCATTCCGACGAGGAGCTCGACGCCGCGCTGCGCCGCCCCCATCGGCTCCTCGAGATCGTGCTCGGCGAGCCCGAGCGGCTCGTCGCCGACGCCGAGCAGGGGCGCCGGCTCCCGACGATCTTCCTGCTCCTTGCGGCCGCCAGCACGCTCTTCGCGGTTCCCTACGGCCTCGTGCTCGGCGTGAGCTCCTTCTGGAAGGTGGCGACGCTCTACCTCGGCTCGACGCTGATCTGCCTGCCCTCGCTCCATGTCTTCGCGCTCTACCTCGGCGTCGCCGTCAAGCTGCGGCACAACCTCGTCCTCGCGCTGGCGATCCCGGCCGTGGCGGGGCTCTTCAGCCTCGGCTTCGCGCCGATCCTCGGCTTCTTCAAGCTCACGATGGGCGATGCCGGGAGCTCGGTGCGGTGGCAGACGCTCTCGGTGCTGCTGCTTGGCGCGGCGCTGCTCGCCGGCATCGGCCAGCTCTGGCGCTCGATCCACCGCGCGCGCGGCCTCTCGCCGATGCGCGACCTCCCCTTCCTCGTGGTCGGCTGGCACGTCGTCTTCCTCTACGTCCTCGGCCGGATGGCGAGCGTGCTCGGGCTCGACGGATGATCGTCCGGCTCGCCGTCGCGCTTTGCGCCGCGGCGCTCTTCGGCTTCGCGCTCGGCTGGGCGCACGACCCGCTCTATGCCACGCGCAACCTCGTCAAGTTCCCGCTCCTGATCGCGACGACCGCCACCACCTGCGCGGCGAGCTACTGGCTCTCGGCCCGCCTGCTCGGACTGCGGCTCCCGTTCCTGGCGACGCAGCGGCTCGCGTGGAAGCTCTACGACGACGCCTCGGTGCTGCTCGGGAGCCTCGCGCCGGCCGTCTTCTTCCTCGCCTGCGTGCTGCGCGCGACCGACGACGGCAGACTCGGCGAGTACGACCGCTTCCTCGCGGCGAACGTCGCCCTGATCGCGCTCGCCGGCACGATCGCGCTCGTCCGGCAGGCCAGGTCCGTGGCCGTCCTGAACGGCGTGGCCCGCGGGCGGGCGAGGGCGATCGTCGTCGTCTGGCTGCTGCTCTCGCTCCTGGTCGGCGGCCAGGCGTCGTTCTGGATGCGGCCCTTCTTCGGCTTTCCCGCGACCCGCGGCTGGCGGCCTCCATTCTTCTTCATGAACACGCCCGACCTGCGCGGGGCGACCAACTTCTTCGAGGCGGTCGGCCAGGCGCTGCGCCATCCCGGGCTCCCCTCCGACCTCGAGGAGCGGATGCGCGAACTCGGGCGCTGACGAGGCTAGGATCGTCGCTCGTCACGCCCCGGCAGCGAGCGTGGTCTCTCGTTCGCGGCCGGGGCGACTCCTTTCCTCATGATGAATGCCCCGAAGACGATCTCCCTCACCCCCGGCATGCGGGTCCTATTCCTGACCAAGGATCCCGGGCTGCTTCGCCGCCAGCTTGCCGGCGAGCTCGACCTCACGATGGACGACGTGACGGTCGAGCAGCTCCTCGACGACGTCAACACCGACGCGATGACTCCGGCCTGGGTCTGCTTCGACCACCGGCCGGAGAACATCGCCAAGAACGCCTACGCCGGACTCGTCGTCGGCGGACAGCGCCTCTTCCCGCCCGAGGCGCTGACGAAAGGCGGCTTCGAGGTCGTCGTCTCGGGCTTCCGCAAGGGCACCGGCTCGTCGCGCGAGGCGGCGGTGCAGGCGGAGAAGTGGTCGGGGATCCGGCTGGCGATCGCCGCTTCGTTCGCGCCGATCCACGCGCGCAACAACATCAACCAGGGCGTGCTGATGGGCGACCACGCCCTGCTGCGCCGGCTGCAGAAGGGCGAGGCGATCCCGCTCGAGGAGTTCACCCGCGGCCGCGACCCGATCACGCGGCTCGTCATCGAGCAGGGCGGCCTCTTCGGCTTCGCCAAGGCGCTCGCCGCCGGCAAGGTGACGCTCCCGCCGCTCGCCACGCGCAAGCGCCCGATGACGATGGCCGAGAAGATCCTCGCGCGCCACGCCATGCGATCGGGCGGCGGCAACGGCGGCCCGGTCCACCTGAAGCCGGGCGACGCGCTCATGATCCAGGTCGACTGCGGCTACTCGCACGAGTTCACGACCGCTCAGGTGCACGAGTTCCTCGCCGAGGCGTACGGTCCCGGCTACCGCCTCGCGCGCCCAGAACGCTTCGCCGTCTTCGAGGACCACCTCATCTATGCCGACGGCGTCGCGGCGATGGCGCCCTACGCCGACAAGATCGAGACGCTGCGCCGGATCCAGCGCGAGTTCCAGCGCCACACCGGCGTGCTCGACTTCTCGGCGAAGGAGGGGATCTCGCCCGGCATCTGCCACCAGGTCGCGCGCGAAAAGCTGATCCGGCCGGGCGAGGTCGTGAACGCCACCGACAGCCACACCTGCATGGGCGGCGCGAGCAACGCGCTCGCCTGGGGCTGCGGCACGACCGAGTACGCGGCGCTCGTGCACGCCGGCTTCACCTTCGTGCGCGTCCCCGAGTCGATCCGCTTCCATCTCGTCGGAAGGCTCGCGCCCGAGTGCACGGCGAAGGACCTGATGCTCTTCCTGCTGTGGCGGTTCGCCCGCGAACAGAAGACGCTCGACCGCGTGATCGAGTTCGGCGGGCCCGCCCTCGCGTCGCTCTCGATGGACGAGCGCGCCACGCTCACCAACATGGCGACCGAGTGCTCGGCCTTCAGCGGCATCACCGAGTGCGACGAGGCGACGCTCGACTGGATCGCCGTCCGCCAGCCGGGCGCCGACCGCGAGCGGCTGCGCTCCGCCGCCGTCGCTCCCGACCCCGGCGCCGAGTACGACGGCGGCGTCCATACGATCGACCTCTCGACGATCCGGCCGATGGTCGCCACGCCGGGCGATCCCGACCGCGGCATCCCCTCCGATCCGACCAACGGCGCCTTCGTCGTCGAGCTCCCGGCGACGCCGATCGAGATCGCCTACGGCGGCTCGTGCACGGCCGGGAAGGACGACGACATCGACTTCTACGCCGGCGTCTGCAAGGAGGCGGCGGCCGCGGGACGCACCGTGGCTCCTGGCGTCTCGTTCTTCCTGCAGTTCGGCTCGATCGACGTCGAGCTGCGCGCCCGGCGCGCCGGCTACCTCGAGCTCTTCGAGAAGGTCGGCGTCCGCGTGATCCATCCGGGCTGCGGCGCCTGCATCGGCTGCGGGCCGGGGGTCTCGGAGCGCGGCGACCAGGTGACCATCAGCGCGATCAATCGCAACTTCAAGGGCCGCTCGGGCCCGGGCCGGCTCTACCTCGCCTCGCCTCTCACCGTGGCCGCTTCCGCCTTCGAAGGGCGCGTCGCCGCCTACCGCCGCGGGATGTTCTCGAAACGGTGAGCGAACGGCGGCCGGAGCCGAAGGAGCCGGTCAGTTCTTCGCCGCGGCGCGCGCCCGATCGAGGAGCGCCTGCGCCTGCGCGCGCGCCTCGGGGCCGCCTTCGTAGACCTTCAGGAAGTACTCGAGGTGCTCGATCGCGTCGCCGGGCCGGCCGCGCTCGATCAGGAGCATTGCGAGCGAGTAGCGGGCGGGCAGCAGCCGCGGGAAGCGCTTGACCGTGTAGGTGATCTGCGCGAACGCCTCGTCCTTCTTCCCGAGAGCGAGCAGGCAGGCGCCAAGCGTCGAGAGATTCCCGACGTTCTCGGCGAGCTCAGCGGCGCGGCGCGCGAGCGGCAGCGCCTCGGCGTTCCGGCCGAGCTGGGAGAGCAGCGACGCGGCGATCTCGGCGTAGTGCGCGTTCTCCGGCTCGGAGGCGACCAGCTCGAGCAGTAGCGCGATCCCCTTCTCGCGCTCGCCCTTCCGCCAGAGCTCGTTCGCCTGGGTGAAACGGCGGGTGTTCTCGAGCCCCTGCTCGGGAGTCAGCGCCTCCTTCGGCTGCCAGCCGGGAACGACCCGCCCCTCGCGACGCGAGGAGGCTTCGCTCTGGCCGTAGCCGAGCCGCGCCAGCGCCTCGAGCTCCGCCGCGTCGGGCGCGCGGCGCTCGGCGGCGAGCGTCTCCGCCGCGAAGCTCTCGAGCCGTGCGCGCGCGCTCTCGACGAGCTCGGGATGGTCGGCCGCGACGTCCTTCGTCTCGTCGGGATCGGCCGCGACGTCGAAGACGCGGACCTGCGGGCCGACGATCGTCTTGAAGCGGCCCTCCACGACGCCGAAGAGCGGCGCCCATCCCGACGTGAACCAGGTGGCGCAGTTCTCGAAGTAGAGCGGACGGGACGGTTCGAACGGCCGGTCGCTCCAGAGCGGCGCGAGGTCGGCGCCGGAGGTTCCGTCGGTCGGGAGGCCGAGCAGCGAGAGGATCGTCGGCGCGACGTCGACGGTCGAGACCGACGGCTCGACGAGGCGGCCGTGCGGCAGCGACCGATGGGCGATCAGCAGCGGCACCTGCAGCGTCGCGTCGTAGACGAGCGCCGAGTGGGTCGCCTCGCCGTGCTGGCCGAGCGACTCGCCGTGGTCGCCGACGACGATCGTCACCACCTCCTCCGCCCCACCGAAGCGGTCGAGCGCCGCCACGATCTTTCCGACCTCGCGGTCGATCGCCGCGACCTCGAGCTGATAGAGGTGGCGTTGCTCGGCGGCCCGTTGGTCGCGCCGCTTGCCCTTCGCCTCGAAGGGGTGGGCGGCGAGCAGGTCGGCCGGCGGCTCGTAGGGGTAATGGGCGTCGAAGAAGTGGACCCAGAGGAAGAAGCGGGCGTCGGCGGGGAGCGACTGGAGGTAGCTCGTGGCGATCGCCGCGACCTCGCTCGCGGTGCGGGAGTGGCCTTCGTCGGTGAGCGAGTAGTCGCGCTGCGGCAGGTCGAAGTAGCGGTCGAAGCCCTGCGCGAGGCCGTAGCTCGAGTCGACGACCAGGGCGCCCGGCACGGCCGCCGTCTGCCACCCCGCCTCCTTCAGCCGCTCGGCGAGCGTCCATGCCGACTCGCCGAGCACGAAGGTCCCGTTGTCGCGCACGCCGTGCTGGAACGGGTAGACGCCGGTGAAGATCGTCGCGTGGGCCGGCAGCGTGAGCGGCGCGGGCGCGCGCGCCATCCTGAAGCGCACCGCCCGCCGCGCAATGGCATCGAGCGCCGGCGTCGCCCACGCCGGACCGCCGTAGCAGCCGAGCGCGTCGGCGCGCGTCGTGTCGAGCGTGATGACGAGGACGCTCGGCCGGAACGAGGGCGGGTCGGCCGCCTTCTGGATCTCATCGCGTCGCTCGCAGCCGGCGAACGCGACGGCCGCGACGAGCGCGCCGGCGGCGCGGCTCAGGCCGGGAGCTCCTCTCGTGGGGCGGTCGCGCTCGTCCATGGCGGGCAGCGTATACGATCGGCTGGCGATGGACGCGAACCGCAGTCGCGACGCCGTGACGCTCCACTGCTCCTCCTGCGGCGCGCCGTTCCCGTCGAGCGCGACCGCCTGTGGCCACTGCGACGCCGAGATCACGATCGAGGAGCGCGACCTCGATCGGATCTGCGCCACCTGCGGCGCGCGCATGGGGCGGCGTGCCCGTTTCTGCATGCGCTGCGGGAAACAGGCTGCGCCGCAGCCGACGACGCCGCTTGCCCGTGAGACGGCCTGTCCACGCTGCGCCACGGCATTGCGTGAGCGAACGTTGACCGGCGGCGGCTCGAGCGGCGTGGTCGCGGCGCTGGTCGAGTGCGGCGGCTGCGGCGGAGTCTGGCTCGCGCCGGGCGCGCTCGACCGGCTCTGCGCGAGCGCCGAGGCGATGCAGGACGCCTCGCAGCACCTCTTCGGTCGAGCCGCGCCGCGGCGGCTCGTCGATCCGTCGAAGGTCGCCTACCTCCCCTGTCCGACCTGCAAGGACCGGATGGTCCGGCGGAACTTCGGCGGCGCCTCGGGCGTCATCGTCGACGTCTGCAAGGAGCACGGCGTCTGGCTCGACCACGGCGAGCTCGAGAAGGTGGTCGAGTTCTCTCGCGCGGGCGGCCTCGAGAAGGCGCGCCAGAACGAGGTCGAGCGGCTCGAGCGCGAAGCGAAGGAGGCGCGCGAGCGGCGCGACGCCCCCCACGACTTCCGCGACCGGACCGAAGAGCGTTGCGAGCTCCGGCTCAGCGACCTATTCGCCGATCTCTACCGGCTCTTCCGGAAGAAGCCGTGATCCGGGTCGTCGCGGCGCTCTGGATCGCGCTCGCCCTCGGGTCGAAGCCACAGGAGACCGCGCCCAATCCCGCGCTCCCGGCCGCACTCCCGCCTGCGCTGACCGAGTACATGGGCCGGCGCATCGCGCCGACCATGAGCTTCGAAGGCGGCCCGTGGCTGATGCGCGCGACGCGCGAGAAAGAGGAGCGGTGCGGCGAGCTGCTGCAGGCGCTGAAGCTCAAGCCCGGCCAGGTCGTCGCCGACGTCGGATGCGGCAACGGCTTCTACACGTTCAGGCTGGCCGAGCTGGTCGGCCCGAAGGGCAAGGTCCTCGCGGTCGACATCCAGCCCGAGATGCTGGCGATGCTGCGCGAGGAGAGCGAGCGGCGCGGCGGCGCGGAGAACGTCGTGCCGGTGCTCGGGACGCTGGTCGACCCCCGGCTCGCGGAAGGGAGCGTCGACCTCGCCTTCCTCGTCGACGTCTATCACGAGTTCTCGAACCCCGAGGAGATGCTCGCCGCGATCCGGAAGTCGCTGAAGCCGGACGGCCGGATCGTGCTGGTCGAGTTCCGTCTCGAGGACCCCGAGGTGCCGATCAAGCTGCTCCACAAGATGAGCAAGGAGCAGATGAGGAAGGAGCTCGGCGCCAACGGCTTCGACGTCGACGAGGAGTACGACGCGCTCCCGTGGCAGCACGTCGTCTTCTTCACGGCGCGCCGCGGCGACGCGACGAAACCGGGCGAGCCTCGCAAGCGCGAGTAGGCGGACGGAGCTGGCGCATCAACGATCGACGGGCTCGACGCGCGCGAACGCGGCGAAGTGGAGCGCGACGCAGGCGCGGCCGACCGGACTGACCGGAGCGGCGCGCTCGAGCGCGGCCTCGATCGCCTTCTCGTCATCGGGCAGCGCGACGAGGCAGGTGTGCTCGTGGCGTGACGAAGCGGCGGTGAACCGTTCTTCGAGCTCCCGGCTCGTCAGCGGCACGCGCAGCCGGAAGAGGAGCTCGGGCTGGTGGAACGCCGGCTCGACGACCGCTCCGGTGAGCTCGAGGTCGTGCAGCTGTGCGTGGTCGAGCGCCAGCTCTTCGGTCAGTTCGCGTCGCATGCTCGAGAAGAGGTCGACGCTGCACGCATCGGCGTCGGAGCTCTCGAGGATGCCGCCGAAGGGGTGGGCATGGCCGGAGTAGCCGAAGACGCGCGCGCTGCGCCGGCCCAAGTGGAGCTTCGCGTCGGGCGTGGCGACCAGCGCCGACGTCCCGACGGCGTTTCCGAAGTGAGACCAGGGAATCGGGCCGCCCGCTGGATCGGGCGCATCGGGGACGAGATCGCGGTTCAGGTTGGTGCCGACGAACTCGCGGTAGGTCGAGCGGCCCACCGTCAGCCGCAGCGATCGTCGGCCGCCTTGCGCCGCAATGACGACGTGGCGCAGCCAGCGGAGCACGGCGCCGTCGAAGAGCTCGCGTTGGTCGCGGGCTGCCGTGGCGATCGCCTCGCGCCACCGCCGCTCGATTGCCGACTCGAGCGCCACGGTCGTCGGGCGCGGCTCGTCGGCGAGCTCGGCCGAGACGGCGCGCTCCGGGAAGGGGCCGATCACGAGGACGCGGCAGCGGGGATCGAAGGGAGGCTCCTGCGGCGATGAGTCGAACCGCGGTCATGGATAACGCGCGACCGCCGCCGTCCAAGGCCCGGCCGCCCCGCTCCGTCACCGCCTTGGATCGAGCGACTAGGTGATCGTGCGAGGGCTTCGGCCGCAGGAGGGTGCCCCATGAGGTCGAACCGGTCGTTCGCTTCGCTCTGGATCGTGACTTCTCTTGCCGGGCTCGCGGCGGTCGCTGCGGCGGCCGCACAGGAGGCGCCCCCCGCTCCCCCCGACGTCGGGGTGCTCGGCGCCGCCGAGCCGCTCCTCGTGACCGACTATCACGTCGACGTCCTGCGCGAGGGGCCGGCCTATCAGGCCTCGGCCGGCGTCGTGCTCCGCAATCCGCGCAGCATGGCGGTCGAAGGCGTCGCGCTCGTGCCGATCCCGGAGCAGGCGATCTCGCGCGGCCTCCTCGCCGAGAACGGCGACGTGAGGATGAAGGGCGTCGTGCGGGCACGCGAAGGCGCGATCGACGTCTACCGCGGCATCACGCGCGGCCGGCCGTCGGGCGGGCGCGATCCGGCCGTGCTCGAGCGCCTCGGCGACCGCTGGATGCGCGCGACCGTGTCGCCGATCGCCGCCAACGGCCAGGTGAGGCTCACGATCGGCTACCTCGGGTTCACCGAGAAGCTCGGCGATCGGCGCGCCGTCGATCTGCCGAGCGAGCGCACCGCCTACCGCGGGACGTGGAACGGCTCGTCGCGGCGGTTGCTCGCCGGCGAGTGGAACGCCGGCCCGCTCACCACCTGGTGCTTCCGCGCGCCGGGCGCCGACGGCAGCTTCTGCATGGAGCTCGACCCGTCGCAGCTGCTCGCCGCTCCGCTGGCCCATGCGACCTACCTCCTCGTGCTCGAGACGCCCGAGTCGACGGGCGACGACCTCTCCCACGCGGCAGGCGCCGCGCTCGCCGAGCTCGTCACCGGCCTCTCCGCCGACGACTCGGTCGAGCTCTACGCGAACGGGGCGGACGGCGGCCTCCTCGGCGCGCCGATCGCGGCCGACGCCGCGACGCGCGACCGGCTGGCTGCCACGTTGATGAACGTCCATCCGGCCGGCTGGGGCCGGCTCGACCAGCGGCTTCGGGCGGCGCTCGCCGCCGCCGCCGAGCGATCGGGGGCGGTGCGCGTCGTCGTCGCCTCGGCCCAGCGGCGCGTCGCTCAGCTCGACGAGCTGGTGCAGGAGGTCACGCGCGTCGTTGCGAAGCGGGGGACGACCTTCGCGCTCTTCACCTGCGCGATCGGCGCGCGCGCCGACGCTGCCGCGCTCGCCGACCTGGCGCAGGCGGGAGGAGGGCGCGCCTTCTCGATCCTCGCGCCCGACGAGACGAAGCTCGTCGCGCCGCCGCTCGCAGCCGCCGCGCGGCGGCCGGTGCTCGTCGCGCCGCGAGTCGGGGTCGCGGGCGCGACCGAGACGATCGTCGAGGCGAAGCGCCACGTCACCTACGGCGAGACGCTGCGCGTCAGCGGGCGGTACGCCGAAGGCATCACGGCGCTCGTGCGGCTCGAAGGCCACGTGCTCGATCAATGCGTCGACACCATGTGGGAGACGGGGCTCGACGACGAGAACGTCGCGCATCCCTGGGTGGCAACGATCTGGGCGGGGCTGCGCGCGAGAGAGCTGCGCGGGCAGGCGACGGCCGACGACGTGCTCGCCTACCTCACCCGACTGTGCGAGCGCTTCAGCCTGATCGGGCCCGAGACGGTGGCGCTCGGCCTCGAGCCGGCGCTCGAGGGACGGCTGCCGCCGATGATGGGAGCGCCGGGGACGCCGGTCGCGCAGCTCGATCCACCTGAGCGGCCGACGCTGCCACCGTGGGGGCCCAGCCTTCCGCCGAACGAGCAGCCGGAACGACGGATGCCTCCGAACGGGCCGGCCGGCCCGGAGGGGCCGAACGGATCGCCGCTGCTCCGCCCGGCCCCGATTCCGGTGCCTGCGTCGCGGGCTCCTGGACCGGCGGGACCGGCGCCGAGCGTGCCCGGTGGACGCGGCGGCCGCGGCGGATCGAAGTAGAGGACGACTCCCGGCGGGACGACGAGAGACCCGCGACTGGGATGCAGGACCTTTTGGAGCCGCGGCGCAGCCTCAAGCGCGCCGCGGCTCCTTCTTTCCAGATTCGAGAGCCGTCAGCGCGAAATCGTCAGCGAAGCTGACCTTCCACGAACGGCACCTCGTACACCTTCTCGTGCATGATCGGCCCGTGGCCGAAGTAGCCCTCTTCGCCGAAGAGCTCGCCGTGGTCGGCGGTGACCGTGACAAAGGTGTTCTTCGGGCAGAGGTCGAAGAGCTTCTCGATCACGCCGTCGATGTATTTCACGGTGTTGATCTGGCGCTGGCGAAGCTCGTCCATCTGCTTCTGGTCGAAGAAAGCCTCGCTCTTGTGGACGAGCTTGCCGTCGACGACCTCCTTGTCGAGGTTCTTCAGCACGCCGTTGATGCCGCTGATCCGCGGCCAGTTCTTCGGGTCCTCGTCGGGCAGCGCGAAGGGGTAGTGCGTCTCGCCGACGTTCAGTAGGTAGAAGCTCGGCCGTTCGTCGCTGAACTTCATGGTCGGCAGCATCGCCGCCATGTCGTTGTGCTTGTCCATGAGCTGGAACGAGTCGAAGTCGCGGTTGATCGCGGTGGCCGGGTTGAGCACCGGCAGCGAAACCCGCGCGTGCGTGAAGTAGCCGAGCTCCTTGCGCAGGTAGGTCGGCATGAAGAGCGAAGGGACGAGCTTGCCGAACTCCATGCCGTCGGTGCCGAACCGCTTGTTGTAGTTGAGGAAGTCCTCCTTGTAGTACTCGGACGCGAAGACGTGCGGCGGCGAGCGGTGCGGCACGAGGCCCATCAGGAGGTTGTAGTGCGAGGGGGCGGTCCAGCTCGCGTAGCTGAACCGCTTCTCGACCGCGCCGAGCTTCGTGATCGACTTCGGCTTCGCCGCGACGAACGAATCGAAGCGGCACGAGTCGAGAATGATGATGACGTAGTTGTTGCGCCCCTTGGGCGGCGGCCGCGTGAAGGCGCCGAGCTTGGGCGGCAGCGCCTTCGGCGGGAGCTGCTTGCGCGGTTCATCCTTCTTGCCGAACAGCCCACCGAAGATGGCCATGACTTCTCTCGCAGGGTCCGTGGGGGAAACGCCTGCAACTAACCCGTGCCGTGGGCGGCGTCAAGGAGCGGGCGGAGGATTCCCTTTCGCAACCCAGGCCGCGAGAAACGCGGCGGTGCGCGTGCATGGCGGGCGCTCCGAGTCGCCCTCCGCCGCGAGTTCCTTCCGCAGCCGCACGAGGTCGGCAGGCGTGTCAACGTCGAGCCACCGGGGAAGGACGCTCACTGCGAGCCGGGCAGCGCGCGCGCGCCCGAGCGCCTCGTCGAATCGGAGCATCGGACCGTTCGCGCCGGGGCGGAAGAGCTGGGCTCGTGTCGCCTTCAGCGCGACGAGGTAGTAGCCGCCGCCGAGATCGGGCCCGAGCACCACGTCAACGCCGCGCGCGAGGGCGTCGAGCGCGTCGCCGATTCTGGCGGCCGGGAGCGTCGGGCTGTCGCTGTTGCGGAGGACGACGGCGTCGAAGCCCTCCGCGAACCGGTCGTCGAAGGCGGCGGCCATTCGCTCGGCGAGCGTCGCGCCCCGCTGAGCCGCGACGACGAATCGCTGGGTCGCGGCGTGCTCGAACCAGGCGAGCGCTTCCGGCGGGTGGACCAGCAGGTAGTGCGTTGCGTCGGCGACGGTCGCAACCTCGTCGAGGACGTCGAGCAGCATCGCCTGATAGAGGCTCGCGGCTCCTGCAGGCCCGAGTGCTGGAATCAGGCGCGTCTTCACCGCGCCCGGCCACGGCCGCTTCGCCATCACGATCACGGCGCGGCGCATGCTCTTTCGTGGGAACCCCGCGTGGTGCCGACCTCCTCCCCGTCGGTTCGAGGGTACCGGGAAGGCCGCCCCGCCGGCGGCGGCCGGTCCTGCCCGGGGCGCCGTCGCCGGAGCCGGGGATCGAAGAACTCTTCCGAGAGGGCCCTCGAGGCTGAACTGAAGCTCGACGATCTTGAGACCGAGTCTTAAGATCAGCGAGAACGCCGTCATCCGGGAACCGGAGTCCGTCGCATGAGCGCCCTGCCTCTCCCCACCATCGAGCGGAACGAAGAGGCCGTGATCCAGAGCGTGGCCGGGTCGAGGCCGCTTCGTTCGCGGCTCCACGAGCTCGGGCTCCTACCGGGCGCACGTGTGCGGGTGCTCGCCAGCGGTTCGCCGTGCATCCTCCTGCTCGGCGGGCAGACGAGGCTCTGCCTGCGCAGCGACGAGGCGGAGACGATCCTCGTGCAGCCCGGTTGAGCGCGGTGTCGACCGCGGCGCACCCGATGACGACGCTCGACCAGCTCCGACCCGGCGCAAGGGCGCGCGTCACGCGGCTCGCCGCGGACGGGGTGCTCGGGCAGCGGCTCGGCGAGATGGGACTCGTCGAAGGGGCGACGATCCGAGTCGTCCGCGCCGCGCCGCTCGGCGACCCGCTCGAGATCGAACTGCAGGACTACCTCCTCTCGCTGCGCCGGGCCGAAGCGCGCTGCGTCGAGGTGAGCCAGGTCTGATCCGATGGCGCGGCCTGACGTGGCCGTCCGCGCGGCGCGCACGACCCCGCGCGTCGCGGTCCTCGGCAACCCCAACGCCGGGAAGAGCACGCTCTTCAACGCTCTCACCGGCCTCTCGCAAAAGGTCGGCAACTATCCCGGAGTGACGGTCGAGAGGAAGGTCGGCGCGATGCAAGGCGACGCGGGCTCGCTCGAGCTCGTCGACCTTCCTGGAACCTACAGCCTCGCCGCTCACTCGCCGGACGAGATGGTCGCCGTCGACGTCCTGCTCGGCCTCGTGCCGGGCGAGCGGCGCCCCGACGCGATCCTCGCCGTCGTCGACGCGAGCAACCTGGAGCGCAACCTCTACCTCGTCTCGCAGCTGCTGGAGACCGAGCTCCCGCTCGTGATCGCGCTCAACATGATCGACGTCGCCGAGAACCGCGGCATGCACGTCGACGCCGCGGCGCTGAGCGTCCGGCTCGGCGTGCCGGTGGTCGCGACGCGCGCCGACCGGCGGCTCGGGATCGACGAGCTGTGCGTCGCTCTCGCGTCGGCGACGACGAACCGGCGCGCGACCCGGCCCTCGGTCGCCTACGTTCCTCCGCCGCCGATCGCCGCCGGGATCGACGCGCTGCGACGCGAGCTCGAGCCCGCCTGGACGCGCGCTCGTGGCCGCCCGGTTCATGACTTCGAGCTCCTGCGCGCGCTCGTCGACCAAGGAGGTCACGCCGACGCCAAGGCGACGTCGGCCGCTCCGGCCGCGAGGGCCGCCCTCGCGGCGGCGCGGGCTGCCGCGGCCTCCGACGTGCCGCTCTCGGCGCTCGAGGCGCAGAGCCGCTACCGCTGGATCCGCGAGATCGCCTGCGGCTGCGTCCGCCGCGACCCGATTCGCGCCGCGACCTGGACCGACCGGATCGATCGCGTCGTGACCCACAAGCTCTTCGGGACGCTCCTCTTCGCCGCGGCCATGCTGCTCCTGTTCCAGTCGATCTTTACCTGGGCCGTTCCGGCGATGGACGCGATCGAGGCGCTCTTCGCCGCGGCCGGCGCGAAGGCGGGCGCTCTGCTGCCCGCCGGCGCCGTTCGCAGTCTCGTGGTCGACGGCGTGATCGGCGGTGTCGGCAGCGTCGTCGTCTTCCTCCCGCAGATCCTCCTGCTGTTCCTGTTCCTCGGAATCCTCGAGGACTGCGGCTACATGGCGCGGGCCGCGTTCCTGATGGACCGGTTGATGGCACGCGTCGGCCTCTCCGGGAAGTCGTTCATCCCGATGCTCTCCGGATTCGCGTGCGCCGTGCCGGCCGTGATGGCGACGCGCGTCATCGAGGATCGCCGCGATCGCCTGGCGACGATCCTCGTCACCCCGCTCATGACCTGCTCGGCGCGGCTCCCGGTCTACGCGGTGCTGATCGGCGCATTCGTGCCGCGCACGCGCGCGCTCGGCGGTTTCCTGGCCCTGCCGGCCGTCACCCTGCTCGCGCTCTACCTCGTCGGGATCGTCGCCGCGATCGCTCTCGCCTTCGTCTTCAAGCGCACGCTGCTGCGCGGCCCGACCCCGCCGTTCGTGCTCGAATTGCCGAGCTACAAATGGCCGACGCCGCGCGTGCTCGCCGGCCGGCTCCTCGAACGCGCTCGAGCGTTCCTCGTCCGCGCCGGCACCGTCATCCTTGCGATGAGCCTGATCGTATGGGCACTCGCCTACTTCCCCCGTTCGCACGCCGTCGAGCTCCGCTACACCGCCGAGCGCGCGACCGTCGAGGCGCGCGGCGGGCCCGACGCGCCCGCGCAGATCGCCTCCCTCGCCGCCGCCGAACAGGGCGAGCACCTCGAGCAGAGCCTGCTCGGCCGACTCGGCCACGGACTCGAACCCCTCTTCCGGCCGCTCGGCTGGGACTGGCGCCTCACGGTCGCGGCGCTCGCCGCGTTCCCGGCGCGCGAGATCGCCGTGTCGACGCTCGGAACCCTCTTCAACCTCGGCGGCGAAGTCGACGAGGGCTCCGCCGACCTCGAGGCCGCTCTGCAGCGAGCGACCCGGGCCGACGGGCGCCCGCTCTTCACGCTCCCCGTCGCGCTCTCGGTGATGGTCTTCTTCGCGCTCTGCTGCCAGTGCGGCGCGACGATCGCGACGATCCGGCGCGAGACGAACTCGTGGACGTGGGCCTGGTTCACGTTCGGGTACATGAGCGCACTCGCCTACGCCGCGGGCGCCGCGACCTATCACCTCAGCATCGCCCTCCTCGGATGAGCAACGCGCCATGCCCGATGCACAGGAGCTGATCGCACTCGGAGTCGTCGCCGCCGCGGCGGCGTGGCTCCTGCTCCGCTTGCGAAAGCGCGGGCTCGACGAAGGCGAACGGGGATGTGACCGCTGCGCCTCGACCGCCGCTCGTCATGACGCAGGCGGAGCAGCGCCCGAAGGCGGCCCGCCGTCGACGACCCGGACGTCGAAGTCGCTCAGAGGTTCTTGAACGTGAACTTGCGCGCGATCGCGCCCTTCGGCGCTTCGACGCCGTCGATCTCGCAGTAGGGGTAGATGAAGAAGTTGAGCGCCGCGCCCTTCTGCGCCGGAACGAGCTTCACGTCGCGGCCGGCGGTGAACTCGACGCGGTCGACCGTCAACCCGCCGAAGTAGAACTCGACCATGTCGGGCTGCTGGTCGGCGACCTTGTCGGCCTCGCTGATGTCGACCGGGATCCAGCCGCGGCCGTCGACGAAGAACTCGGCCCAGCAGTGGTAGCCGCCGATCTCGCCTTCGGTCTTGTCGCTCGGCAGCGGCATCCCCATCAGGAACCGGGACGGGACGCCGTTCGTGCGGGTGAGCGACATGAAGTAGGCATGGAAATCGGTGCAGTTGCCGAAGCCTTCCTTGCACGCCCACTCGGTCGAGCCGCGACCCCAGCCTGAGTTCGCCGGCTTGTCGTACCGCATCTTTCCGAGCACGTGGTCGTACGCCTGGCGCGCCACCGCGACTGAGTCGGCTCCGTTCGCGTGAAAGCCCGACATCGTGGCCACCGAGTCTCCGACCGGCACGAGCGTCGTCCCGGTGAGGTAGCGATCCCGATCCGAGGGCATGAGGATCGTCCGGTTGCGGGCGGCGCTCAAGTCCGTCTTGCGCTCGTCACGCACGACGTCGTAGTCGAGCCGCACCGTCAGCGGGAGCGACGAGGCCGGCACTCGAACGTGGAAGATCTTGTTGCCGAGCATCGGCTCGACGTTCACCTCGTGGCCTTGCGGCGCGGTCGCGGCCGTGAGCGTGACTCGCTGGAAGTCGGTGTCGTGCGCGACCGGCAGCCAGAGGTCGACCTCGGTGCTCCCTGCAGGTGCGCTCGTCACCGTCGCCTCATAGTGCAGCTCGAAGTGGCGCGACTTTGCCGGCGGGCGCGATGGCGCCGAGCTAGTGCGGACTGCCCGTTCCGCCCGCGACATCGCGCCTTCGTTCGCCGCGGCGCATCCAATCATTCCGAGGACGACGATCGACGAGGCGAGAGGCGAGCGAAGCACGGGGAGGCTCCTTCAGCGCTTGGAAATGGCGAGGGCTGGGACTGAGGTGAGCCGCGAATCCTAACGACGTCATCCGGGCAGGGAATATCCAGGATTCCATGCCCCGATGCAGCTCCGTGATGCACTCCGCGCATCGTGGCCAGCGGAGCGTCCCGACCGTCGGCGTCTCGCCCGACGTCCCATTTTGGAGGTGATGTCACTTGTCCTTGGAAGTGCGCTATCCGAAATAACGAGTGGCGGAACTGGCGCATCGACCGTGCGTACGCCCTGCCGACTCGCCCGGGAGAAGAAGGGTCCTCGTGGATCCGATCCCGGGTGCGCTCACAACGACTGCGGACCTGGGGTGACACGATGAATGACGGACCGAACGATCCAGCCCCGTCCCGTCCTGCGACCCCCGAGTTGCCCGTCCCGCCATTTCCGTGGCCGGAAAACGTCGAGTACGTCCTCGCTCGATACGAGCGTCAGCTCATCAGTCACGCGCTCCAAAACGCCGACGGCGTGAAACGCCGCGCCGCGCAGCTGCTCGGCATCTCCCGCTACGCACTCGAGCGCCGACTCACGCGCGTCGCAGGCCTGCTCGACGGCACACCCGCCGCCAAGAACCGCACCGCCGCTGGCGGAGCTCCGACCGGCTGACCTCGCAGCGCGGCCGCGCGAGCTCGACCCGCCCTCCCACAGTCGTCGCGCTACAATCGCATGCCGCTGCACCGCGACGAAGCGGGTGTAACTCAGTTGGTAGAGTGTCAGCTTCCCAAGCTGAATGTCGAGGGTTCGAACCCCTTCACCCGCTCCATTCCGAAGTCAGCTGCGATGACGTCGGCCGTCGCGCGGGGAGCGGGTCGTCGCAGGCGGCGAGCGCCCGGTCGATTCATCGGATCTCGAAATCGGGGCAGGCGGTGCCTCCCCGATTTGAACTCCCTGTGAGGATTGCACCGGTCGGTCGGTCCGTGAACGCGCTGAAGAGCTCAAAGCGGCCGCGCTCGCGTTGGTCCGCCGCGTAGAGGAGCAGCGACGAGTCGCGCCACGTGACCCGGCAGGCGTCCCCCCCTACCAGGGAGAGATCTCCGCAGATCCGGAAGCGGTTCGATCCGTCCGCCAGGGCCGCGAACGCCTCGAAGACGCCGTCCACGTTCTGATCCGCGATGTAGGCGAGCCGGCGGCTGTCCGGCGACCACTGGATCGGATGCTGCAAGGCGGTGAAGCCGGGGTCGTCGTGATCCGCTTCGAAGAGGACGTCCACGTCGGAATGTCCGGAGCTACGGCTCACGACCGCGTGGTCCGCGCCCGTCGGGCTCGCCGTGAACAGCTCGTAGGTGTCGCGTGTCGTCTCGTCGGCGATGTAGGCGATCCGCGAGGAGTCCGGCGACCAGCGGAAGACCTCGACGTCCTGTCCCAGGCACTTCAACGGCACGTTGATCTTGTAGTTCGTCGCGTGCGGCGCCGATGGATCCGCGACGAAGAGCTCGAGGACGCTGGCGCAGTCGAGATCGCCTCGGAAGGCGACGAGCGACGAGTTCGGAGCCCAGGCGAAGGAATCCCGCTCGTCGAACGCGACGTCGAGCAGGACGTCCGACGTCGCCTTCGAGACTTGGAACGAGTCGCGGTCCGGATCGGTGGTCCGCGGGTCGGTGCTCCACAGCTCGACGCGGTCGGCCACCGTGCCGTCGGTCGCGTAGACGATGCGCCGGCCGTCCGGAGCCCACGCGAAGCGCAGGTCGTCAGGGTCGTCGTTCGACGGATCGAAGCCGTGCGAGATGCGACGATCGCCGCTCCCGTCCACGAAGGCGATGCGCAGCTCCGTCCCGCCGTTCTTGCAGGCGCTCGACGCGACGAGGTAGGCGACGTGGTTGGCGAGCGCGGGGTCCGTCGACCACTCGAACGGCAGATAGGGATGGTCGAACTTCCGTTCCATCGGCAGGCCGTTCCCCGTTCCGTCGGCCGGCGCGATGCGGCGCGCGTAGGTTCCGTCCGGCGAGACGACGAAGAGGTCGAACGCGCCCGTGACGGGGTCCTCCGTCGCGCACGCGAGATAGCGCGAGTCGGGGCTCCAGAGGAACGCGGCGACCGTCTCCTTGAACTCGCGGCTCTTCGGGAAGATGACCGGCCCGGCCGAATCGGGCGACGCCTTGACGTTGCCGCCGCCCGCCGCGAGCGAGGTGAACAGCTGCAGCACGCCGCGAGTCTCCTGGTCCGCAACGTAGGCGATCCGCGTCGAGTCGGGCGCCCACTTGCAGTCGCGCACCCGTCGTCCCTTCGGCAGGTCGGGGTGCATCTTCACCGGCGGTCCGGCGACGAGCAGATCGGCCACCCACAGCTCGGCGGTCTCGGAATCGTCGTCCTCGTCGTCGTCCTTCCACTGCTCGTCGACGTCGTCTTCGTCATCCGTCGCCACGATGAACGCCACGCGCGTCCGATCCGGCGACACGCCCATCCGTTCGACCCGGCCCCCATCGTCGCTCGATCCGGAGAGATCGATCAGCGAGGTCCCCTGCAGGTCGACTGCGAACAGCTCCGTCCTCCGATTCACTCGCAGGTCGGTGGCCACGACCACGCTTCCCAGCCCGCCCGCGACCGACGCAGGGCCACCATGATGATCGTGGCCGACTCGGTTCAGCAGCAGCGCCGCGACCGCGCCGCCGCTGCACGCGGACAGGATCAGGCCCGCGACGGCGCCGCAGGCGGCGCGCAGGAGGTGCAGCTCGGTTCCAGTTCGTTGCATGCTCGATCCTCGCATTCACTTCGGGACCGTCACGACGTCGTCGACCACGAGGGCTCCTCGCGGGCTAGCCGCCGCCACGGCCCGCTGCGGGAGTCACGAGTTCCCACGCCCGGATCCTCTCCGAGATGGCGCGCGCGGCCGTCGTGACGACCGAGTCCAGGAGCAGCGTCGCCACGGCTTCCGGGTCGTCCTGGTCCATCGCCGAGACGAGATGCGGCGGGACGAGGATGGTCATCACGTAGGGCAGGACGTTGAATCCGTTGCGATCGACGAAATCGGTCGAGACCGCCTCGTCGCCGGCCGAGACGGTGCCGAGGTCCCGGTCGCTCCGCGCGAGGCCCTCGTACAGCGTCATCTCGAGCTCGATGGGCGAACGTTGGTCGTAGTCGTCGATGAAGTAGCCGGGGATCCCGATCAGCAGCCAGCCGACGGTGCCGACGATCACCCCCCCGACCCGGTCCTCCGGCTCTGCGCTCCGCCGCTTGAGCCTCGCCACGATCGCCAGTTGCGGCGTCGGCTCCTGATCCCAGGCGTAGTCGAGGTCCTCGGCGAACGCGCGCGGCAGGAGGGTCGTCGAGTCCGGACCGCACTCGGCCTCGATCGCCTCGCGCAGCCGGGACGACACCGTTCCGTCGATGCACTGCGCCAGCAGCACGCGCGACGACCGATCGACCGCACGCAGGTCGTCGCTCTGCAGCGCGCTCGTGTCGACGCGGAAGAGCGCAACGCGCGAGCGGATCGGACTCGACGTGCCGGCTTGGGGTGCCTGGCAGCCGGCGCTCGTGACGAGCAGCAGCGCGGCCGTCGCGACGAATCGATCGCGCGGCGCCAAGCTAGCGGCTCCCGCCTGGGCGGAAGATCGGTCGGAAGCCGCGGGCCGCGCCGGGCCCGTCCTGCGCGAACTCCGTGTTGGCGATCAGGCAACGCTCGCCCGAGCAATTGCAGCTTCCACCGAGATAAGGGCGCACGACCGGCGCGAGGCCGGCGCCGGCGACGACCTCCTCCCACCTTTCATCGTCGCGGAGGCACAGCTCCCACACGTTCCCCTGCGCGTCGTAGAGCCCGAGGCCGTTGGGCTTCCGTTGCCGCACCGGATGGCGCTCGCTCCCGGAGTTGTCCCGGAACCACGCGACCTCCCCGAGCTGCTCGATCGCCGTCGCCGGGTCGAGCTCCTCCCCGGCCTGCGCAACGAAGCGCCACTCCGCCTCGCGCGGCAGCTCGAGACCCATCTCGGCGCAGAACGCGACGACGTCGCTGCCGCCGACGTTCACGACCGGCAGGTCGCCCATCTCGCCGGCGCGCCGATCGTCCGCCCGCCAACGGTGCCAGGCGTCGTTCGTGCACTCCGTCTCCGAGACGAGCAGGACGAGCGAGGTCGAATCGCTCGCGTCGCCCTGCGTCCCGGACCGGTCGGAGCTCGAGAGAGATCCGACCGCGGACCTCGGGACCTCCACCTCGACGAAGCGGAGCCCGCTCTTGTCGTGCCGCCAGACGCGCCGACTCGCCCCTGGCTCGCTGATCGGCGTGAACGCGGCGTCGATCCTCGGCTCTGGTTCCGGCGTCGGAGTAGCGACCTCGGGCGCGGTGCTCGGCGCAGGAGGCGCGGCCGGCTCCGGCACGCGGATCTCGACCGTCGCCAGCACCGTCCCGTCGAGCCGCGAGAAGTTCACGAGCGCCTGGTCGGGTCCGGGCGGCAGCTCGAAACTCGCGGCGAAGCGGCCTCCTTCGAGCGGCGAGACGATCGCCGAGACGCCGTCCGTCGCCGCGATCAGCAGCAGGTCGAGTCGATCGGGCGAGAGCTCACCATGGATCGTCGCGCGGCGCTCCTCGGTCCGCACCGTCCCGCTCTCCTCGAGCCGGAGACGGACCCCGTCGGCCTCCGCCACGTCGGCCTCGATGAGGTCCGCGGTCGCCTTCCATTCCTGAAGCTCCCGCGATTCCAGGACGTCGGTGTAGAGCTCGCCGAGCGTCGTCTCCCAGTTCCATCGGGCGCGAAGGAAGCTTCTCGACCGCTCGTATCCGGCGGCGCCGGCCGTGAACTCGGGGACCGCCGGCGCACGTCGGATCAGCGCGTCGAGCGCCTCGCGCCGGCGTGCCTCCGCGGTCGCCGCCGCGACGACGGGCGTCGTTCGGTTCGAACGCCCGCCCTGCCAGCGATGGACGCCCCACCACGCCGCCAGGGCGAGCACTACGACTGCGCCGCCGACGAACCAGCGCGCGGGCCGACGCCTCGGCGGGCTCGGTTCCACGAAGCTTGCAGGCGCAGGCTCCGGCTCCAGTTGGCGCACGACCTCAGGGTGGCGCACGACCTCCGGCGCAGGCTCGCGCGCCGATTCGACGTCGGTCGGCGGGATCTCCGCCGGTTTCGCGGCCGGAGGCTCCGCGACCGCCGCGACCGCCGCAACGCTGGCGACGGGCAGCGCGGCCGGCTCGCTCCGCGGTCCGCTGCCGCACGCGCGGCGGAACGCCTCGGCGAAGAGGCGGCACGAGGGGAATCGTGCTTCGGGCCTCCGCTCGATCGCGCGCATCACGACGGCAGCGACGGCGTCGGAAAGTTCCGACTGCAGCTCGTGGATCGGCCGCGGCGCCTCCCGGGCCCGCTTGAGGACGAGCTGGAGTCCCGTTTCCGCCTCGTGAGGGAGGCGACCGGTCAGCGCCTGATAGACCATGACGCCGAGCGCGTACTGGTCGTACGCGGGGCCGAGCGGCTCCGCGTCGGTGACCTCGGGACCCATATAGAGCGGCGTGCCCGAGCTGCTGCCCCAGTTCGTCGGATGGGTCGTGTCGGCGCCGATCGCCCGGGCGATGCCGAAGTCGGAGAGGTAGGCGTTGCCCGCGGCGTCGAAGAGGACGTTGCTCGGCTTGACGTCGCGGTGGATGACGCCGTGGGCGTGGCTGAAGTCGAGCGCCGCCGCGAGGTCGGTGACCCAGCCGACGATCGCCATGGGAGAAGGAAGGCGGCGCTGCGTCTTCTGCAGGCGATCGGCGAGGGTCCCCCCGGGAAGGAACTGCATGACGACGAAGGGCCGATCTCCGTGCTCGCCGACGTCGAGGACCTTCACGATCGCGCGGTGATCGAGCTCGGTGAGGCTGCGGACCTCCCGCTCGAAGCGCTCGCGCGCCTCCACGCTCTCGAAGAGTTCACGCCGCGGGAACTTGATCGCGACGTTCTTGCCGAGCCGGAGATCCCTCGCCAGGAAGACCGACGCCATTCCGCCGCGGCCGAACTCGCGCTCGATGACGTAGCGGTCGCTGAGCGTCTCGCCGGTGATTACGCCTGTCTCTGCGCTCGGCACGAACCACCTCTTGCCTCCTCGGCGATCGCCGAGTGACCAAGGAACGTCGGGAAGATAGCCCGGCCTCGCAGCGCCCGGAACTTGCCGAGCGTGCGCGCAATGGCAGAAGATGTTTCTTCAGCGCGCGGACGAACTCGCGGCTCAGACCTTCCTTCGTGCCTCGTCGGCGCCGATCGCAGCGCGCGGAGGGGAACGCCACCTCCGGCCCCCGTTCGCTTGCGCCGGCGGCCCGTTCTCCGCTGGCGCTGACGGCTCCGGTGCGCGACCGGCGCTGCCCGGCGACGCGCCGCCGACGCGGGTCACGACGAGACGCGTCGCGCCATCGACTTCCACCTCGCGCGCCTCGACCAGCTCGATCGCCAGCGGCGCGAGCAGGTCGACCGCACCGTGCAGCGCGTCGGAGAACCGGCGGGCGACGAGGACCAGGCGCGGATCGGCGCCGAAGGTCACTCCCTCCTGCGGAAAGAGACGATCGAGCAGGTGCCAGGTCCGCCGCACCTCGGCGAGCACGCACACTCCGCGGCCCAGCAGCGCCTCGGCTCCGCCGTTGCCTTCGCCGAGGACGACGACCGGGCGCGAGTCGCGGTCCGCCAGGACGAGGTCGAGGACGAACCCCGGCGCGAGCCGCAGCCCGACGTCGAGCACCTTCAGGCCTCGCTCCAGGCTCTCGGGGGCGTCCGCGAGCCTTTCCAACGAAAGGGAGAACTCCCGTTCCGGCGTTGCGCCCTGCTGCATGACGAGCTCCCTCCCGACCCGCAACGCCCGCGCGCGCCGCCCACGGAGCGAGTGCGCGCCACGCCGAATCAGGCGGCGATTGTAGATCCCTGCGCACGATCGACAACTCGCCGAACGCGGCCGGTGGAGCTCGATCGAGCGGAGATCACTGCCCTCGGCGCGCGCCGATCCGTTCGTAGTCGGGGAGCTCCAACAGGGCCGGGTCGAGGCGATCGAGCGCGGCCTGCAGCCTCGCGGCGAGATCACGCTGCTTCAGGTCGGCGAGCTGCTTCAGGACGACCTTGGCGGTCGCTACCGCCGTGATCCCGAGGCCGTCCGGTGTTGCGGCGGCATCGGGCCGGCGTTCGAACGCGGCGAGCAGCTCCGCGACGGCGTGGTCGCGCTGCTGCCGTTCGCTCGCCACGCGCGCGCGGCCGGCGTGCGCCATCGCGATGAAGTGATCGGCCGTCGCGCGGGTCGTCGCATCCGCGGCGATCGCGCGCTCGTAGTGGGCCGCGGCGCGATCGTAGGCCGCGAGCGCGTCGATCGGCGCCGCGGCGCGGCGGTGGAACTCGGCGGCGACGAGGGAGGCGTAGCCGGCGAAGCCCTGCAGGTCCGCCGACTCGCCGCGCTCGCGGAGCAACGTGTCGTAGGCCGCTTCGAGCCCGGCCGGCCCCCGCTCCTCGAGAAGGCGCGCGCGCAGCCGATCGTGGAGCGGCGCCGAAGCGGGGAAGCGCGCGAGCCCCTCGTCCAGGAAGTGCGCCGCCTCTCCGCTCACGCCGATCCACTTCAGGACGTCGTAGTGCGAGGCGGCGTGGCCGTCCGTGCCGAACGGATGATGGAGCAGCAGCGTGTAGGCGCCGTGCAGGTCGGTGAACCAGCTAGGCGGCCAGCTCCGCCGTTCGCGCAATGCGCGGCCGATGTCGCGCCCGCGCGCCCTGGCGAAGAGCTCGAGCACCGCGGCGGCGGCGGCGCCCTGCGGATCGACGGGAGCGTCGCCGACCGCGACTTCAGCGCGCGTCCGCGCCGTCTCGTCGTCGCCCAGGCGCGAGGCTGCGAGGGCGAGGGTGGCGTTCACGCGCCAGCCCTTCGCTCCGATCTGCTCGGCGTCGAGCGCCGTCTTCTGCGCGTCCATCAGGAACAGCCGAGCCGACTTCGGGTCGCTCTCGGGCCGAAGCGCCGCGTCGAGGAACGCCTCGGCGAGCTCGACGCGGCACTGCGGGTCGCTCGACCCGAGGAGGCGGTCCTGATCCGCGAGCCGACCATCGAACGCCGCGCGATCGACGGCCGGCGCCGCGTCCCCCGCCGCCGCGAGCGCCTGCGACCACGCCGCCGCGTCGAGCGCGCCGCCGTGGCTCGAGAGCCCCTGGTAGACGACGGCGAGCGTGCGCGCGCGCGGCGACGCCTCGCCGAGCCGGGAAAGCGCCGCGACCAGAGCGTCGTGTTCCGCCGGCTCCATCGGAACGCGCAACGCCTCGCCGATCACCGCGACCGCGTCGGCCGACGTGCTCTCGGCCAGCGCGCGCCGCGCGTCGCGGCTCAGGTCGACGTCGAAGCCGAAGATGGCGAGCCGCAGGAGCTCCGCCGGGGCCGCCTCGGGATGCGCCCGCGCGGCGTCGAGCAGCGCACGCCGCAGCTCGTGATCGCCCTGCTGGTAGGCCTTCTCGACCGCCATCCGATCGTGCAGGTCGCGGCTGGCGACGCGCTCGACGATCGGCCGGTCGCCCCGGACGATCGTCGGCCCGCCGGCTTCACGATGGGCGACGCCGTCGCGCAGCGAGTTGAAGATCGTGTCGGTGTCCCAGGCGTAGAAGACGTCGTACATCTCCTTGCCGTCCTGCTCGACGCCTCGCGTCTCGACTCCGATGTGGCGCGGGGCGACCCGCTGGCCGTCCATGTATTTGTCGTGGAGCCCCGGCTCGATGGCGATGTGCTCGCCGCACGTGACGCTGCCGAAGCGCGGGCAGAGGATCCGCCTTCCCTCCTCGTCGTAGTCGCGCGGATTGTGGCGGTAGACCGAGGCGATGACGCAGACGTAGGGCTCGTAGAGCCTGGCGATCGCGGGCTCTCGGTAGCGGACGCCGGCGTAGTGCTCGCTCGCGATCTCGCCGTCCATGTTCACGCAGACGAGGAGCGGGCGGCCGGTCTCCCGGCAGACGGCGAGCGCGTCCTCGTAGCTGCGCTGCCACTGGATCAGGCAGGGTTTCGTCCAGTCGTCGGCGCTGGGCGCCGGCCACATCATCTCGCGCGTGACTCCGGCCGGCAGGCCGGGCGGCCCGGCGCTCGGCCGGCCGGGCTGCTGCGCGGACGCCGTCGCGGCGGCAAGGACGAACGGGAGGGTCGGAAGGAGCAGTTGCGAGCAGGTTCGCGGTTTCATGGTCGCTCGCCTGCAAAGTACCGCGCCACCGCCGGTTTCGCGTCGAGTCTCGAAGGGTCCCGTCGCTGTAATCTCCGCCCGCTCCGCGCCGCCCCCTCCCCGCTCTTCCCCTCGAGGACCTCGACGACCCGTGACCGACGTGCGCGCCGTCGCCGATCGCATCCAGAAGGAAAGCGGCTTCCTCCACGACGTGGTCCGCGAGGTCGAGGGGGTGATCGTCGGCCAGAAGGCGCTGATCGACGCGCTCCTGGTCGGGCTGCTCGCCGACGGCCACGTGCTGCTCGAGGGAGTGCCGGGGCTCGCCAAGTCGCTCGCCGTGCAGTCGCTCGCCGCCGCGTTCGGCGGCACGTTCCGCCGGATCCAGTTCACTCCCGACCTGCTCCCCTCCGACCTGCTCGGCACCCACGTCTACAACCCGAAGACGGGCGACTGGAGCGTGCACGAGGGCCCCCTCTTCGCCCACTTCGTCCTCGCCGACGAGATCAACCGCGCCCCCGCCAAGGTGCAGTCGGCGCTGCTCGAGGCGATGCAGGAGCGGCAGGTGACGCTCGCCGGCGAGACGCGCCCGCTCCCGTCGCCCTTCCTCGTCCTGGCGACGCAGAACCCGATCGAGCAGGAGGGAACCTATCCGCTCCCCGAGGCGCAGGTCGACCGCTTCATGCTGAAGGCGGTCGTCCACTATCCGACGAAAGAGGAGGAGACGCGGATCATCCAGCGCATGGCGACGACCGGCCGCAAGCCGGCCGTGAAGAGGGTGGCGACGCCGGAGCAGCTCGTGGCGATGCGCGCGCTCCTCGACTTGATCTACGTCGACGAGAAGGTCCTCGCCTACGTCGTCGACCTCGTCTTCGCCACGCGCGAGCCTGCGAAGGCGGGACTCGCCGAGCTCCAACCTCTGATCCTCTACGGCGCGTCGCCGCGCGCCTCGATCGCCCTCACTCAGGCCGCGCGCGCCAAGGCGCTCCTCGCAGGCCGCGGCTTCGTCACGCCGCACGACGTGAAGTCGGTCGGCATGGACGTGCTGCGCCATCGGGTGATCCCGACCTACGAGGCGGAGGCCGAAGGGCTCACCTCGGTCGACGTGATCCAGAAGGCGTTCGACCACGTGCCGGTGCCGTAGCGGGCCGGGCTCGAGCACTGCATGGCCGCCCCCGCCGCCGCCGAGCTGTCGGAGCTCCTGGAGGAGGTCCGGCTCATCGAGATCCAGAGCCGGCGGCTGGTCGCCGGAGTGATGGCCGGCGGCTACGGCTCGGTCTTCCGCGGCCGCGGGATCGAGTTCGACGAGGTGCGCGAATACGTCGAGGGGGACGATCCGCGCTCCGTCGACTGGAACGTCACGGCGCGCGTCGGCCGGCCCTTCGTCAAGAAGTACGTCGACGAGCGGGAGCTCACCGTCCTCTTCCTGCTCGACCTCTCCGGCTCGATGACGGGCGGCTTCGGTCCCTGGTCGGCGCGGCAGATGGCGGCGCGCATCTGCGCCTGCCTCGCGCTCTCGGCGCTGAAGAACCACGACAAGGTCGGGCTGATCGCCTTCAGTGACGCGGTCGACCGCTACGTGCCGGCGAAGAAGGGGATCGGCCACGCGCTCCGGGTCGTCCGCGACTGTCTCGCCCTTCCGGGGAGCAGCGCGCGGACGCGACTCGCTCCCGCCCTCGACTTCGCGGGACGCGTCCTGCGCCGGCGCGCCATCCTCTTCCTCGTCTCCGACTTCCTCGATGGCTCCCCCGGTCCGGAGCGCGGCCGGCCCGGCTGGAGCCACGCGCTCACTCTCTGCGCACGGCGCCACGACGTGATCGCCGTGCGGCTGCTGACGCCCGAGCTCGAGCCTCCGGCGCCGGCCATGATGCGGATCCGCGATCCCGAGCGCAGCCGCGAGACCGTGGTCGACTGGAGGAGCCCGCGCGTGCGCGCCGCCTACGAGCAGCGCGTCGCCCGCTGGCGCGCCGGGACGGCCGACGAGCTCAGCCGCGCCCGCGTCGACCGGATGGACGTCGTCGTCCCGCGCCATCCCGACCGCAATGCCGTCGCGCGGCCGATCCTCCGGTTCTTCCGGATGCGCGAGCTGCGCGGGGCGAAGCGATGAGCGCGGCGAATCCATGATCGCCGCCTGGCTGCTCGTCCGGCTGCTCGTCACGCAGACCGTTGAGATCACGACGCCCGACCCGCACGTCGAGCTCGGCAAGGCCTTTCCGCTGACGGTCGTGCGGACCTGGACCGAGTCCGGCGGCGCCCACGAGTGGCGCGACGAGCTCCTCGCGCCGCTCGTCGTCCGACTCGTCGACACGTCGCTCTGCAACGAGGCGGGTCGGATCGAAGAGACGCGGCGCTATGACGCCTACGCCTTCGCTCGCGGGGAGATCACCGTCGAGCAACCCTCCGGCGGACCGCTCCGGATTCATGTCGGGTCGGCGCTGCCGGCCGGCGAAGCGGGCGCTCCCGAGCTGCCGGGCGGCCCGCTGCTCGCGCCGATTTCCGCGCGTTCGACGCGAGCGTTCGCAGTCGCCGTGGTCGCCGCGGCGGCGCTGCTCGTCGCGTTGGCAGGCGCGCTCGCCGCGGCGAGAAAGCGCGCGCGCCGACGCGGCCGCGCGCCGACGACGCCCCCCGCCGTCCCTCCCGACGTCGTGGCCCTCGCGCGCCTCGACCATCTTCGCCGGCAAGGTGCTTTGGATCTCGAGCAGACGCGGGCGACCTTCGTCGAGAGCGCGGCGCTGCTGCGCGACTACCTCCACGAGCGGTTCGCGGCGCCCGCCACGTTCCTGACGACCGAGGAGCTTGCGGACGCGCCATCCCTGCACCCGCTCGCTGCCGCGCACCATGAGTTGCTCGCCGAGCTCCTCACCGGCTGCGACCAGGTGAAGTTCGCGCGCCGCGAATCTCCACATGGCGAACGGGCGGCGCTGCTCGATCGCGCCGAGCGGTTCGTCCTCGAGACGCGCTCGTCATGAACGCCGCGGCCGACGCGCTCGCCCGCGCCTTCGAGTCGCTGAGCGGCCTCGCGCTCGTCGATCCGCTGCTGCTCGCGCTCGCGCTGCTGCTGCCGGCCGCGCTCTGGCTCCGCCGTCGCCGCGGCGAGCCGACGGTGAGATTCGCTCCCGCCCCGCTCACCGACGGGCTGCCGAGGTCGTGGCGCGTGCGGCTGCTGCCGCTGCCGCGCCTGCTCGAGCTCGCGGGGCTGCTGCTCGCCGTGGTCGCCGTCGCCCGGCCGGTCCGGCGCGAGCGTCTTCCCGAGTCGCGGGAAGGGATCGACGTGCTCCTCTGCCTCGATCGGTCGTCGTCGATGGCGACGAACGACCTCGACCCTCGCCGGTCGCGGCTCGACGTCGCCAAGGCGGCGGCGGCGCAGTTCGTTGCCGGCCGGCCCGTCGACCGCATCGGGCTGGTCGGCTTCGCGCGCTTTCCCGACCTGCTCTCTCCTCCCACGACCGACCACGTCGCGCTTCAGCGGCTGCTCGCCGATCTCGACCGCATCGAAGCCGACGGTCCCGAGGACGCGACGGCGATCGGCGCCGCCGCGGCGCGCGCCGCGGCGCTGCTCCGCGCGAGCCGCGCGAAGTCGAAGGTCGTCATCCTCCTCACCGACGGCGAGGAGAACGTCGCCACCGCCGACCATCCCGAGGAGATCGCGCCGCTCCACGCCGCGCAGCTCTTGAAGGAGCTCGGCGTGCGCGCCTACACGATCGTCGCCGGGATCGGCAGCCCCGATCGGCAGGGCGGCTGGGTCGCGCTCGACACCCGTCAAGTGGAGCGGCTCGCCCGGACGACCGGCGGCGAGTTCTTCGAGGCGCGCGACGCCGACGCCCTCGCCGGCGTATTCGCGCAGGTCGACGCGCTCGAGAAGTCGACGCTCGAGGCGCCCCGATTCCGGCTCGTCGACCGCTTCCTGCCGTTCCTGATGAGCGCGCTCGCGCTGCTCCTCGGCAGTCGGCTGCTGCGGTCGACGCTGCTCGCGGTGGCGCCGTGATCCGCGCCGACCTGATCGACGTCGATCGCGCGCGGCGTCTTGCGCGTCGCGTCCTCCTCGCCGCCGGTCTCGCCCTCGGCGGCGTCGCGGCGCTCGCGCCGCGTCTTGGGAACGGCCCGGAGTCGATCGACGCGCGCGGCGGCGACCTCGTGATCGCGCTCGACGTCTCGCGCTCGATGCTGGCGGGCGACGTGGCGCCGACGCGGCTCGCGCGGGCGAAAGAGCAGGTCGTCGAGCTCGCGGCGCGCTCCGGCGGCGACCGCCTCGGGCTGGTCCTCTTCGCGGGCGAGGCGCGCCTCGCCGTCCCGCTCACGCAGGATCTCGACTCCTTCGCCAGCCTCGTGGCGCGCGCCGACGTCGAGAGCGTCCTCCGCGGCGGGAGCGACCTCGGTGCCGCGCTCGAGGCTGCGCTCGCGGTGCTGCGGCCCACCGACGACGGCGAGCCGGCGCCCCGCTCGATCGTCCTCCTCACCGATGGCGAGGACCTCGCCGGCCGCGGGCTGCGCGCGGCGCGGCAGTGCCGGGAGCGGGACGTGCGCGTCCACTGCGTCGGCTTCGGAACTTCGCTCGGCAGCAAGATCGTGATCGAGAGCGGACACGGCCCGGCGTTCCTGCGCGATCGTTCCGGCAGCGAGGTGCTCTCGGCGCTCGACGCCGACGGCCTGCTCCGCATCGCCGCGGCGACCGGAGGTGAGTTCGTCGACGGCGGCGCCGCCGGGCACGCGCTCCTCGAGCTCTACGATCGGCGCATCGCGCCGAAGTCGTCCGGCGCCGTCGACGTCGGCGAGCGGCGCGCTCCGGCGAGCCGTTACCAGTGGCCGCTGCTCGCCGCGCTCCTGCTCTGGATCGTCGAGCTCGGCCTCACCGATCGAGGGCGCCCATGAAAGCGTGGCTCGCCGTCACGCTGCTCCTCGGCGGCGACCTCTTCGCCGACGGACTGCGCGCCTTCGAGCAGGGGCGCTTCGGCGACGCGCTCGCGGCGTTTCGCGCGGCCGAGGCGGCGGCGGGCGACGATGCCCCGGCCGAGCTCCTCTACGACGAGGCGCTCGCGGCGCTGCGCGCGGGCGAGCTGGGTCTGGCCGACGCCGCCTTGCGGAAGGCGGCGGCACGCGGCGCTCCCGAGGTCGCGGCGCTCTGCGACTTCCTGCGCGGCAACGTCGAGTTCGCCCGCAGCGAGCTGGCGGAGACGCGAAGCCCCGACCCGTCCCTCCTCGCGCTCGACCAGGCGATCGTCGACGCCGAGCGGGCGCGCGAGGCGTGGCAGCGAGCCGCCGTGAGCCGCGCCGACTGGCCGCAAGCCCGCCGCAACGTCGAGCGGGCGCTGCTGCGTCTCGACGACCTCCAGAGGAAGCGCGCGGAGGCGACGCAGCGATCGGAGCCGCTGCCCGCGCCTCGGCCTCGGCTGCAGCCGCCGGCCGAACCGCCGCGTCCGGAGGACGCGCCGCAGGAGCAGCCCGCCCCGATCGAACCGCAGCTCCGCGAGCTCACCGCCGACGAGCTGAAGCGGCTGATCGAACGGCTCGATGAGCAGGAAGAGGCGAAGCTCGCCCTGCGCCGCGCGCGACGTCGAGCGCCGCGCAGCGACGTGGAGAAGGACTGGTGAGGTGCGCGCTCCTGCTGCTCGCGGCGAGCTCACCGCGCGCGCCCGCCGCCTCCGACGAGCCGCGCGCCTTCGTCGAGGTCGCCGTCGGGCGCGACCACTGCTTCGTCCAGGAGCCGATCACGCTGCGCCTGCGCTTCGGCGTCGATGCCCGCTTCTTCGAGAGCCACGCGATCCAGCCCTTCCAGAGGCGCCTCGACCTGCCGGTGAAGATCGAGGCGCGTTGGCTCGACGAACCGCCCGCAACTCTGCAGCGGCGCGCATCCGCCGACTCCGCTGCGCCGTTGGCGATCGGCCGCGGGCGCACGGTCGTCCTGAACGATGCGGTCGTCGCGGCGGCTCCGGCCGGCGAGCGCGTCGTCGCGGGGCGCTCGTTCGAGACGTTCGAGATCGAGCGGAGCTTCCTCGCGACCGCCGAGGGGGCGCTCGTGATCCCGGGGCCGCGGCTGCGCTTCGCCGCGGCGAGCCGGTTCGAAGACGACCCGATCCGAGGCCGCGTCGCGGCCGACCGCAACGACGAGCTCGTCGAAGGCCGACCGATGACGCTGCGCGTCGACCCGTTGCCGGAGGAAGGCCGCCCCGCCCGGTTCGGCGGCGCGGTCGGCCGCTTCACGATCGAGGCGGAAGCCGGCCCGACCACGCTCGCCGTCGGCGAGATCATGAAGCTCGCGCTGCGGATCGAGGGCGACGGCAACGTCGAGTCGTTTCCGACTCCGATCCTCGATGAGCTCGACGGCTTCCACGTCTACGGCGTCGTCGACGTGAAGGAGCTCCGGCACAGGACGGTCACGTTCGATCTCGCGCCGCTGCGCGCGGAGGTGGACGAGCTTCCGCCCATCCCCTTCTCCTTCTTCGATCCAGAGCCGCCCGCGCGCTACCGCACGGTCGCGACGGCGCCGATCGCGCTCGAGGTGCGCGGCGGTGCGTCGGACCGACCGCTGCCGAGGGTGGCGCTCGCGCTGGCCGCCGCCGCGCTCCTGCTCCTGGCGGCGATCGCGCTCCATCGCGGGCGGGCGAAGCGCCGGCGACGAGGCGAGTCGGCGGCGCGTCCCGGCCGGACCGACGGCGATCCCGGGAAGGCGCTCGCCGACTTCCTCGCGGCGCGGCTCCGCTGCCCGCCCGCGGCGGTGATCGCGCCCGACCTTCCGGCGAAGCTTGAAGCCGCCGGCGTGACGGCCGAGCTCGCGGAGCGGACGGCGGTGCTGCTCCAGGAGCTCGTCGCGCGACGCTACGACGGCGGCCACGGCGAGGAGATCGAGGACGGCGGCGGCGGCGACGCCGCGGTGGTCGCTTCGCTCGTCGACGAGCTCGAGCGCGCGCTCGAAGCGAGCGGGTGATCCGTCCGCGAATCGCAGCGGCTCAGATCTGGTCGAGCAGCCCGGAGAGGACGGAGCCGGCGTCGATGTCGGGGTACTTCACGGCGATCTTGTCGAGCGACAGGTCGAGCCCGTTCTTCTCGTCGTAGTCGACCGGGAAGGTGACGGAGAACTCGAGGCCTGAACCGTACTCGAACGACGCCAGGTTCCAGCGCTTCTCGTAGAGCGTCACCGTCGTGAGCAGCAGGTCGGCCTCCACCTCGACGTAGCCGCTGACGTCGAAGGTGAAGGCAGGCTGCGCCGAGAGCTTGCCCTCGGCGTGCAGCTTCACCCCCTCCTTGGGATCCCAGTGGACATCGGCCTCCGCGCTCGCTTCGCCCTTGATGCCCACCTTGCCGCCGACCTCGAGCCCCGCCGTCGCGCTCACGATCGGGATGCCGACGCCGATCCCGCCGTGGATCTTGAGCCGCAGCCCGACGTCGGCCGGGATCGCGAAGAGCGCGTGGCCGTCGACTTGCGTCTCGTCCTCGTGCGCCGGGTTGTACTTCACCTTGAGGCGCGCGTCCTTGAGCTGTCCCGGCCCGACGCCGGCAGAGAAGTCGAGTCCTCCGCCGATCGTCGCGAAGATCCCGATCCGCTGTCCGAGGACCGACACGCCGACGATCGGGATGTCGATGCCGATCGAGAAGAGGTTCTTGTCGAAGCGCTTCTCGGGGAAGAGGTCGATCGCGCTCGGCAGCGCCACCTCGCCCGTGATCTCCACCTCGCCGTTGGGCTTGAGCAGGATCCCGACCGTCCCCTTGAGCCACGGCGCGATCTGGAGGGTCACCGATCCGTTGCCGAAGACGATGAGCTCTTCCGTCGCCGCGCCGGTCGGCTGGCCGGTCTCGTCGAGCGCGCGATTGGTCACGCCCGCCTTGATCGACCCGTTCAGCATCCCCTTCTTGTAGGCGAGGCTCGCCGCCGCGGTGAAGGCGCCGTCGTCGTAGTCGACGGTCACCTCCGCCGCGTCGAGCCCAGGCACCGCAAGCGTCGCCGTGCCGTTCGCCTTCGCCTTCCAGCCGCCGTCGCCCTTCGTGAGCGTCGCCTTGAGCTTGCCGCCCTTGAGCGGTCCCTTTCCCGCGATCGCCACGTCGCCGCCGATCGTCACCTCGCCGTCCGGCGAGCGGCCGACCGTGAGCTTCGCCTCCTCCGTGCCGGGGATGTCGAGCTCGACCGTCCCGTCGACTCCCCACTTGTCGTCCTCGACCGTGACGCTCGCGGTCGCCGACTTCACGAACTTCAGCTTGTCGGTCTTGATGCCGAGCTTGGCGCTGCCGCTGAGCTTCGAGCCGCCCTCCGACGCCTCGTAGTGGAACTTCAGCTCGTTGGGATCGAAGAGGTCCTCGCGGACGTTGCAGGTGGCGTCGAGCGTGAAGCCGGCGCCCCCCGCGCTCATCCCGGCTCCCGCCTTGATCGTCCCCTTGCAGAGCTTCTCGACCTCGAAGCCGAGCGAGCCTTCGATGCCGATGCCCTTCGTGCCGGCGAAGACGGTGAGCGCGCCGCCGGTCATCTGCACCGGACCCGGGAGCTTCACCGCGTCGGCCGAGAAGGTCTTCGAGATGGTGATGCTGTCGCCGCGGATCGACAGATCGACCGACGCGCCCTTGAGCGCCGGGATCGACGGCTCGATGACGCCATCCGCGACGATGCCCTGGTCCGAGAGCTCGACCGAGTCGAGCTTGATCGGGCTCATCCCCTTCGCTTCGAGCAGCGAGCTCGCCTGTCCCGAGAGGCTCGCCTGCGAGATCATGCCGCCGAAGGCGACGGCCTCGTGCTCGACGATGTCGGCCTTGATCGGCTTCCCGCGCACGTACTTGTCGTCGCGGAACGCCGTGCCGGCGATGGTGCCGCCCGAGCCTTCGCTCCAATCGACCGACATGAGGTCGAAATTCCCGAGCTTGATCGTCCGGTCGAACTTCGCCTTGCCGTCGACCAGCGGGATCTCGAGGGCGCGCCCGCCGGCAGGATTCGTGAAGAGCGTGAGCTTGTCGCTCGAGCCCTCGAGCCCCGCCTTCTTCACCGCCTTCTGGTCGAGCACCTGGAGCGGGGCGACCGACTTGCCGGCGCCGATCTCCTTCAGCGTGTAGCGGTCGTTCTGGCCGTCGATCGACTCGCCCGGCACGATCTTCTTGAGCGTCACCGTCCACCTCGAGCCGCGCACCGTGTCGGCCGAGGTGCGCATCTTGAGCGGCCCCCTCGCCTCGCCGAGCACGGACTCGATCGAGCCGGTGAGCGTCTTGTCGATGCGCGACCCGAACGACCGATTGGCGCTGGAGTCCATCAGCCAGAGGTTGTCGATCGTGTCCTCGCCGCCGAGCTGCCACTCCTTCTGATGGTCGACGTCATAGAAGTGCATCTCGCCGCCCTTGTTCCAGTAGGGCCGGCCGACGCGCCTGCGGATCGTCGCCTTCGTGCCGGCGACGTAGCGCTGCTGCGACCCGATGCGCAGGTACCAGACCTCCTTGTCCCGGATCTTCACCGGCTTGGTCGTTCCGATCTTGGCGTCGAGCGGATCGGCGACTTCTTCCGAGGCGTGCTTCTCCCATTCGGCGCGCTGGGTGTCGGACCGCTCTCGCTTCGGCGGCAGGATGAAGTCGGCGTTCGGGATGAAACCGGCCTTGAGCTTCGGCAGCTTGATCTCGGCGACGTCGAGCTCCTGCTTCTCCTTGTTCACCCGTCCGGCCGGGCTCGTGTACTCCTTGCCGTCGTCGGAGACCTTGCCCGGCTCTTCGCCCTTCGCGCCCTTGCCGTCCTTCTTCTCGCGAGCCAATTGCGTCGGCGCCGCCGCCTCGCTCCCTCCGCCTCCCTGCTGGACGACGTGGGTCAGCTCGTGGGCGAGCAGGTGGTCGCCGCCTTCCGTGCCCGGCGCGAACTGGCCGGGCGCGAAGAAGACGTCGTTGCCCACCGTGAAGGCGTGGGCGTCGAGCTCGCGCGAGAGCGACTGCCCCTCGCCACCGTGGTGGACTCGCACGCCCGAGAAGTCCTGCCCGAACCGTCCCTCCATGTCGGCGCGCGCCTGCGGCGGCAGCGGCGCGCCGCCGCCGCGCTGGCTGGCGACGCGCTGCTCGACGTCGTCGCCCGCCGTCCGCCGGCCCTGCTCCGGCTCGGTCGTGCGAGCGCGTCGGAACGCGCCCGCCTCCGTCCCGGCCGGCATGCGCGAGATCGCCGGCCGCCGCTTCGCCTTCTCGCCCTCCTTCGTCGCGGCGTCGTCCTTCGCTCCGGCCGCCGCCTTTCCCGCCTCCTTCTTTCGCTCCTGCTCGAGCTTCGCGTCGGCGTCGATCTCCTTGCGCTGCGCCTTCGGCGCTTCCTTCTTTGCTTCCGGCTTTCCTTCCGGCTTCGCGCCGGGTGCCGCCTGCTTCTTGTCCTCTGCCGGCTTGGCGACGGCGCGCGCGACCTGCTCGGCTTCCTGCTCGAGCGCGTCGCCCGGCTCGCTCACGCTCATCTTTCGCTGCAGCCAGGCGGGCATTCGCGCCGCCCTCTTCGCCTTCTCGTCGGGCTTGCGCTCCTGCTTCTTCTCCGGCTCCTGCGCCGGCTTCCCGGCCGCCTTGCGGCGCTTGACGGCGTGCGCTGCCATGTCAGGTTCCCCCCGCCGCGCGCGGCGCGAGCTGGCCCGGCACGGCGCGGCCGAGCTTGCGGTACTCGTCGACGAGCGATTCCTGCAGCCGCGCGAGCGGCAGTCGTCCTTCCGGACAGCGCGCCGCGGCCGCGAGCACGGCGTTGCGCACGTGGCCGCCGGCGAGGTCGCACCAGCTGGCGAGGAACTCGACCTCGGCCGCGCCGGGCGAGCGGTCGCCGAGGTGCGTCTCCCACAGCCGCCGCCGCTCGGTCGGCCCCGGCAGCGGAAACTCGAGGACGACGTCGAGACGGCGCAGGAAGGCGGGGTCGATCCGCGAGCGGCTGTTGCTCGTCAGGAGGGCGATGCCGCCGAACGCCTCGAGCTTCGTGAGCAGGAAGCTCGTCAGCATGTTGAGGTAGCGCTCGCCCGTCTCGTGGCCTTCGGTCCGCTGCCCGAAGAGCGCGTCGGCCTCGTCAAAGAGGAGCATCGCGTCGAGCGAAGCGGCGTGGTCGAAGACGCGCGCCAGGTTCTTCTCCGACTCGCCGACGTACTTGTTCATCACGGCGGCGAGGTCGACGCGGAAGAGCGGCGCGCCGAGCGCCGTCGCGACGACGGACGCGGCCAGGGTCTTTCCCGTCCCGCTCTCTCCGACGAAGAGTGCCCGCACGCCGGGATTCATCGTGCAGCGCAGCGTCGCGCCGAGCCCGCTCCAGAGCGACTCGCGCCGGCGGCAGCGCTCGACCAGGCGATCGAGCGCCTCGTGGAGCACCGGCGGCAGCACGATCCCCTCGGCCGGCACGGCGCGCTCGACCGGCACGGCGAGCGAGCGCAGCGCTCCGACGCCGACGCGACGGCGCGCCGCCGCGACGTGCTCGATGGCGGGCGGCTGCCCCGACCGCTCCGCGAGCGTCGCCGCGTGGCGCGCGACGCGCTCGAGCAGCACGCCGGAGAGCGGCGACTCGGCAACGACGTCGGCCGTAGCCGGATCGCGCAACACCGTGCGCCACCTCGCGCGTCGCTCGTCGAGCGTCGGCCCCGGCAACGCCACTTCAACGAGCCCTTCGTCCTGCACCGCCCCCTCGGGCCCGAGCAGGAGCGCGAAGGGACCTTGCGCCCGGTCCGCGAGCGGCGCGATCGAGTCGCCCGCCGCCGCGTCGATCGGGACGACCGGCAACCAGCCGCCGCACGCGCAGGCGAAGGGGAGCGCGCGGTCCGACTGCCACCGCTCGGCCGGGATCTCGAGCGCCTTCAGGCCGACCCGCGCCGCGAGCCGCGCGGCGAAGGTCGCCCTCCCGCTCCACGGGCCGCCGCGCACGACGACGCCGCGCGCGCCGCGCCGCAGCGCCGCGGCGAGCTCGACCAGGAGCTCCTCGGCCGCGGCGGCGAGCGGGTCGACCGCGCCTTCTCCTTCGAGCCAGCGGCTGCCCGGCCACGTCGGCTGTCCGCCGGCCAGCACCGACCAGAGGCGCGGCTCGATGGCGACGGCGCGCTGCGGCACCGGCCCCTCTCCGACGAGCGAGAGGACGCCGCACTCGACGAGCTTCAGGCCGAGCACCTCGGTCGCGTCGTCGGCCGTGACGTTCAACGTCGCCGCGAGCAGCGCCTTCACGAGCTCGACGTTCGGCCGCGCCTCGCCCGGCTCCTTGCCGCCGGCCGACTGCAGCTCGCTCACCAGGGCGCCGACCTGGTGCTCCGCCTCGATCGCTCCAGCGAGCCCGAGCACGAAGAGCTCCGCCGGCCGCGCGCCGGTCCGCTTGACCAGCAGCGCGATCGGACCTTGAAGCCGCCGCGGCGGCGGCGCGACGATCTCGGCGAACGCCCGCGCGAGCGCGCTCGGCTCGGCCATCCGCGCGCACGCGAAGCGGCCGAGCTCGCGCTTCACCCAGGCGACGACGCCCGCCGCATCCACGGAGGGGACCGGTTCCGCCGTCGGCGCCGCGCCGGCCTGGTTCATGACGGGCGCCCCTCGTCGAACCGGTAGTGGAAGCGGACGATCCGGCCGAGCCACGGGACGAAACCTGGATCGAGGTCGAGGCCGGCGAGACGGAGCTCGAGGTCGACCGCGCTTCCCGGCAGGACGACGTCGATCCGCGACGGCGTGAGCTTCACGCGGCCGCGCGCACGCAGGAGCGACGGACCGAAGAGCTCGTTCCCGTAGAGCCGCGGCCCGAGCGAGAGCAGCGACTCGACGAGCGACGGCGGCGGCTCTGGAACGTCGTCGACCTGCGTCTCCGCGGCCACGAGTCCGGCGAGCAGCGCGTCGAGCGGATCCTGCGGCGGCAGGCCGAGCGAGCGCACGAGAGCTTGAAGCAGCCCGAAGCCGCGGCCATGGTCGCGCCACCAGCCGCTTTCCGCGAGCGTCGCCTGCGCTTCGCGCCGCTCGAGGAAGCAGACGAGCCGGAAGGTGCCGGCGTGCTCGGTGGCGACCTCGGAAGCGAGTTCGTCGGCGGCGCGCTCCGGAGCCGCCGCGCTGGCGCCATTCGCAACCGGCTCCAAACGACGCCCCGCCAAAGGTGTCGATCCGGTCATTGCTGATTCGACCCGGAGCTTCGCGGTCGGCGATTCCAGGTCTCGCTCGCCCGCCGCCATCTGCGCCTCGTCGTCGCCCGCGCGCGGCGCCGCCGCGGCTCCACGAGCGGCGTCGTGCGGCGCGTCACGCCCCGCCTCGTCCGCCGTGACGACGACCTCGGGGCCCACGAGCTGCGCGCACCAGCGGGCGAACTGCTTTGGCGCGTCGGGCGTCCGCAGCGCCTGCGGCCGCGAACGGATCCATTGGAGGAAGGCGGCGAGCCGGACGCGTGGATCGTCGGGAGAGAAGCCGGCAACTAGTCCGTACGCCTGACGTGATAGCGACGACGAGTCACCGATCTGCGCGAGCGGCGACGGCGGCCGCTGCGTCGGAGCCGCGACCGACGCGGCCGGCTCGCCGCGCGGCAGCGGCAGCGACGTCGCGTGCGCGACGATCGCGGCGACCCGCTCCGCGTCGGCGGGCTCGAGCGCGTGAAGGACGCGCGGCGCGTGGCCGCTCGCGACGATCCGGGCCCAGATCTCCTGGAGCTGAAGCGGGTGGGCCGACCAGAGTGCGCAGAGCTCGTCGCTCGCGGCGCGCGCCGTCCGCTCGAGCAGCGCCTGCCACGGCCACTCGCCGCCGCGTCCGAGCGCGATCGCGGTCGAGAGCTCGGCGACCATCGTTTCGCGCGAGGAGAAGCGGACACACTCCGTGCCGAGCGCGAGCGCCCGCTCGAGCGCGCGGCCGGCGGCCGCGCCGATCTCGCCGAGCCGGCCGCGCACGCGAAGCCTGCGGACGACGACGACCTCGTCGGCCGGAGCGCTCGGCCAGCGCGCGCCGGTGAGCGCACGCCGCGTGAGCTCGCCGACGTCCCGGGACGATTCCGCGCGCGCGCGCACGCGGACCGACTGCAGGACGATGACGTCGGGGTCGTCGCTCGCCGTCACAGGAGCCCCTGCTCCAAGCGGCCGGTGACGGTGAAGCGCGTCGTGACCGCGGCGCTCGGGTCGAGCGTGCGGATCACGCGGGCGACGGCCACGCCGTCGTCGTCCCGATCGTCGACCGCGAGGACGCCCTTCAGCGTCGAGTTCTCGTCGTGCAGATGGAGCAGCGTGCCGGGCACGGCGTCGCGCGAGAGGCGCAGCCGCAGCCGCTGCCCGAGGTCGAGCCGCGGCGGCGCCGTCACGACGTTGCCTCGCAGCAGCTCGGAGGGATCGCCGTGGGCCGAGAGCAGCACGAGCGCTCGCATGGCGTTGCGCATTGCCGCGCGCGCGCTCGCGCCCGCGCTCGCGGCGAGCCGGTCGAACCACCAGCGGACCAGCTCGACGAGCGAGCGAGCGGTCGAGAGCGAGCCCGCCTCGACGAGCGAGAGTTGCGGCCAGCGCAGCGGCTCTTCGACCTGCAGCCGGTCGTCGTCGGCATCCTGCGCCCAGCGCAGCCGTGGGCCGGCGGCGACCTGCTCGAGCAGCGCCAGGAGGCAGCCGGCTCCGCGCTCGAACTCATGAAGGAGCTGCGCGGCCGCCGCCTGGAGTCGGCCGGCGTGACCGTACGCGACGTCGCGCAGCGAGAGAGGCTCGGGCGCGGCCGCGATCGCCCGCAGCAGCGCCGCCGAGTCGGCGCGCAGCCGCACGCCGCGCCCGGCGCCGAAAGCGACGGCCGCCCGCTCGATCCTCCGTTCCGCCGTCGACGCGAGCAGCTGCACGCGCGCCGTGCGCAGCCGCGTCAAGTCGTCGAGCCGCGGGCCGCGCGGCGCGAGCGGGACGAGCGGCAGGAGCGAGGCGAACTCCCGGATCGGAAGCTCGCGCACCGCGTCGAGGAAGGCGTCGAACTCGTCGGGCAGCGGCTTCGGCGCGACGCCGAGTCCCGGAATCAGGTCGCCCGCCTGCGCGGTGCGCATCGGCAGCGGATCGGCGGGCGCCCGCTCGGCGTGAATCACGCGAGCGCGGACGAACTTGAGGCCGCGCGCCGAGCGGAGCGTCCGCGTGCGCGCCTCGTCGATCCGCTCGACCCGCTCCCAGTCCTCGGCGACGACGCGCTGCGAGAGCGAGTAGTCGTCCTGCGCCTCGTCGAGCGCGTCGGCGAGACGCTTGAGCTCCGCCTCCGCGGCGGCGATCGCGCGATCAAGCTCGGCGACCTCGGCGCGCCGACGGTCGCGCTCGCGCACGAGGTCGCGCAGCAGCGACTCGCGCCGCACGCGCTCCTGCTCGACGAGCGACGTGGCGTCGACCAGCACCCTCCCCTGCGAGACGAGCGCCTGGAAGCGGCCGGCGAGCCGCTCCTCGTCGGTGTTTCCGCCGAGCGCCGCGACGTCGGGCCGATCGCGCAGCCTCGCGCCGATGCCGACGAGGCCGAGCGACGCATCGTCGGCGAGCGACGCGAGCGACTGCAGCCCCGCGTCGGCGTCGTTGACCGAGTAGACCTCGGCCGCGACGTGGCGCATCACGCCGAAGTTGCTGGTCTCGACCGCGTAGCGCGCCTCGGTGAGCGGCGCCTGGCTGCCCGAGCCGGCTTGCGAGAGCGGATCGCCGGCGAGCAGGTTCTTGAGCAGACTGCTCGACGACGAGGAGAGGAGCGTCTCGGACGCCGCGAATCTCGACGAGCCTCCGACGAAACGCGACGCCGTCCCGATCTTCAGAGAAGCGAGGGCGGGGTCGACCGGCGCGACAGCGGGAGCCGCCGCTGCCGCTGGAGCCGCAGCGGGAGCCGCCGCCGGCACCGCCTCGAGTTTCCCGTACTGCATCCAGCGGGCGATGCGCAGCCCGCTGCCGTCGGTGGCGACGCCGCCGGCGAGCGCCGCGAAGTTCATCGTGTGGGCGTCGAGCTGATGGCGGTGCGCATGGAGCAGGTCGCGCGTTCGCTCGACCAGCCCGGCCTGCTCGTCGATCCTGGCGTCGAGCGCGGCGAGGTACTTCATGAGGAGCTCGCGCACGACGACGCGGCCGCGCTGGTCGGCCGCGAGATCGGGGGGTTCCACCGGAATCGTCCGGCCGCGCACGCGCGCCCATTCGTCGGAGGTCGAGAAGGGCGCGGGCGCAGGATCGCGATAGGGCCGCGGCAGCTCGCCGCGCGCGCCCGCGGCCAGTCCGCGCGACTGCAGCTCCGCCGTGACGATGCCGGCGAGGAAGTCCTCGGGTCGCTGCGCGATCGCCGCCGGCACCACGCCGAGCCGCGCGAGCTCGACGCCGTCGAGCTCGACCGTGACCGACCAGCCGCCGACGGCGAACGGCCGCGAGATCGTGCTTGCCGCGCCGGCGGCAACGATCGCGGCCGCGCCGGCGACGAAGCGTTCCGGCAGGAACGCGGCCTTCCACGCCGCGAAGGCGACGCCCGCGAGCCGCCACCGCTCGAAGAGATCTTCGAGCGCGCCGGCGTCGAGCGCCGGAACGTCGAGCAGATCGGCGCGCCACTCCGAGTCCGCGACCTCGAGCAGGAGCCGGACGCGATCGGGATGACTGCCGCGCAGCTCGAGCGGCGCGCGCGGCAGCTCGCGTGCGAGGACGTTTCCGACGTCACTCGCCCGCACCGGCACGAGCTCGACCACGTGAGCCGCGCCGAAGAGCGGGCAGCTCGGCGCGCCGGCTGGATCGACGAGCAGATCGAGCGGCAGGCTTCCAGCCGCGGCGAGGAAGTCGAGCGGAACGAGCTCGGCGAGCTCCGCGGCGCGCGCCGCGTCGCTCTGGCCGGGCGCGCGCGGGTGCGCATCGAGCAGCTCGGCGAAGGTCGCCTCGCACTGCGCGAGCAGCGCCGCGCGCGCGCCCTCCCGATGGGCGAGCCGCCGCGCGCCTTGCACGTCGATCCACGACGCGCGTCCCTCGGCGTCGAGTCCGACGAGCGCCAGCGCGACGCCGGGGTCGCCTTCGGGCAGCAGCGGCAGGTCGAGCAGCGCCGCCGCGACGACGTTGGCGATGCGGGCCGGCTCGTCGTCGAGCAGGCCGGCGAAGGCGGCGATCTGCTCGGTCGAGAGCGGCACGAGGTCGGCGCGCACGAAGACGTCGCGCCGGCGGTCGAGCGTCGCATCGAGCTCCTCGCGCCGCACCGCCTCGGGAATCGTGCCGGGCAGCGTGCGCACCGTCTCGCGCCGCAGCACGAGGTGGGCGAGGTAGCGCGTCCTCCCCGCCGCCGCCGGCGTCGCGAGGTTCGACGCCGCCACCAGGTCGGCCCAGGAGATCCGAAGCGGCACCGGCAGCAGGAGCGTCAGGCCGTCCTCGGCGACGGCGAGGCCCGGCTCGATCGTGAACTCGGTGGCGAGCGCCAGGTCGTCGGCCGTCCGCGGCGCTTCGACCTCGAGCCCCGAGACGATGCCGTGCTGCCGGCCGGCGAGCAGCATGTCGACGCGCGCCCGCTCGTAGCGCTGGAGCCGGTCGAACTCGTCCTCGCCGAGCGCGCGGCCGGCGAAGAGGCGCAGCCGCTCGAGCGAGAATCGGAACGGCGTCGCGCCGGCGGCGAGCTCGTCGCCGGCACGCTGCGACGTGATCGGGACGGGCGGATGGAGTCGCAGGAGCGTGGTCATCGCCGGCCTCCGCGCGTCAAGACCAGAGACTCTGGGTGCGAGTGGAGAGACGCATCGTCCTGGCGATCCCGGCGACGTCGCGCTCGTTGGGCGCCCGGCCGAGCTTCACGAGCCGCTGCTGGAACTCGTCGAGCCGGCCGTTGCGCGCCAACTCTTCGAGCGTCGGCCAGAGCGCCGCGTCGAACTTGCGGTCGACCAGGACGAAGATCTCGGCGAGCTGGTCGGCCACCTGCGGATCGTCGCCGAACCGGTCGGTCAGCGCCGTCGCCGACCGCTCCGCTTCCGGAGTGGGAGGGTTGCGCAGATCGAGCCAGCGGCGCAGGTCGCCGCGCGCGCGCGGGTCGACTCCGCGGCCGACGCCCGGCGTCGTGCTCGGCGGCGGTTCCGGCGGCGGTGCAGGCGCGGGCACGGGAGCGGGAGCCAGTCTCGGATCGAGGCGCAGGGTGCCGAGCACATCGCCGAGCCGCCGCAGATCGCCGAGGCTCAGCCCGAGATCGGGCGGCAGCGGGGGCACGAGCCCGCCGCCTCCATCGGGTGCTTCCGGCGGAGCGACCGGCGCCGGCGCGGGAGCTCCTCGCGCCAGCACGAGCCCCGACACGCCGACGGTCGTCGCGCGTGCCGGACGACGGACGTAGAAGACGTCGCCCTCTCCCGCCGCGCGCCAGATCGCCGTCCACGCATCGGCGTCGGTGTCGAGCGCGTGGACCGGCGCCTTGGCGAAGCGCAGCCGCAGCGGCTCGATCCGGTCGAACTGGCGGCGCGAGAGCTCGGCTTCGTCGGGCCGACCGTCGCGTCGCTCGAGCGCGCGGGCGAGCGGCTCGAACGTCTCCGGCGGCAGGCGGACGAGCGCCAGCACGCTCGCCGGCAAGCCGCGCGCGACCTCCAGCGGCTCGAGGTCGCGCGACTCCGCGATCAGGACCGGCAGCTCGTCGCTGCGGACCGGCGCGATCGCGACGTCGAACGACGCCGGGAAGAAGCGCTGCACCCCCGCGACCGGGTCGAACGCGCCCTTCGGCGCCGGACCGGCCGCCGGCAGCAGCTCGACGAAGCTCGATGCCGCGAAGCCGGAAGCAGGTCCCGACGCCGGCCTCGTCGCCAGCAGCAGCGGGAAGAGCGACGCCCAGTGGCGCGCGAGGTCCTGGGCGAAGGCGGCCGGCTCGCCCGCGAATCGCAGCGGATGGCGCAGCAGCTCGGGATCGAGCCAGCGCGGCGCGTCGCCGCGGACGCCGAGCACGCCGACGACGACGCCGTCCTGCGGGAGCGCGGAGTAGCGGGCGGCGCGCTGCAGGATGCGGGCGCCGAGCTCGGCGCGCGCGCCGACGTCGTCGCGTCGATCGGGCAGCGCTTCGGGGAGCCTCACGAGCACCAGCTCGGCGCCCTCCTGGATCCGGTCGGCCTGTGTCTCGCGTTTGCGGCCGAGCTCGGCCGGGAAGACCTCGGCGAGCCCCTCCTCGGTCTCGGCGTAGCGGAGGACCACGGCATAGACGCCGGTCTCGAGGAAGACCGAGCGCCCGCCGTTCACCGAGCGCATCAGCGCGCGATCGCCGAGGTCGACGACGAGCGGCTCATCGAGCTCGATCACGCGGCCGGCAGGCGTCACCGCGACCCCTGCGTCGACCGAGACGACGGCGCCGTCGAGCGATGCATCGAGTCCGCGCACGACGCCGTCACCCAGAGCTCGGCCGACCTCGCGCAGCCGTTCGTCGAGCCAGCTCTGGTCGCGCACCAGGTCGTTGGCCGTCAGCAGGCGGCCGTCGAAGTAGAGGGTGCGCGAGAGCTGCGACGTCACGAGCCCGACTCGCTCGACCCCTTCGTCGAGCGGCGTCTCGGAGCGGCGCGGCTTGAACCCGTTCGAAGCCTTCGAAGCCATTGGGAACTCCGGTTTCAGGGAGCGAGCGGGACGGCGAAGCGGCGCACGAAGTTGTCCACCTGCATGCGCGCCGGGCTCACCGGCAGCGTCTCGATCGTCTCGGCGGCGGCGATCTCGATCGAGAGGCGCGCGAGCAGGATGCTCGAGAGCTCGGCGAGGTCGTCGAGGTCGGGATCGGTCACGTCGGGGAGCGCGCCGTCGGCGTCGAAGGCGTGGAGGCGGCGGACGCGCCGCTCGAACTCGACGCGCGCCGGGGCGTTGGGGTCGCCCGCCTTGAGCAGATCCCACTGCTGGCGCTCCTGCGCCGTGAGCTTGCCCTCGACCTGCGCGACCGTCGGCAAGGCGCGCTGCCACGGGAGCTGCGGCTGGCTCCGCGGGTCGAGGAGCGCCTCGTCGGCCAGGAGCTCGAGCGCGAAGCCGTCCTCGATGCGGCTGGCGTCGACGGCATCGGTGACCTGGTTCAGGCGGCGCGCGAGCACCGGCTGGTAGCCGCGGGAGACAGGCCGGTGGCGCAGCGTGACGCGCAGCGAGAGCGGGCCGTCGGGGCGGGCTCGCGCCCGCTCGAGCGCACCGGCGTCCTGCGCCTTCAGCCAGTCGTTGAGCACGAGCTCCTGCTCCTCCGGCACGACGACGTCGCGCCCGAAAGCGTCGAGCGCGATGCCCGGAGAGACGACCACCTTCACCTGGATCGAGTGGGCGCGATCCTCGGCGAGCGCGCCGTGGTCGTGGACGAGACGGACCGCGAGGCCGGCGATGGTGCCATCGCCGTGGAGCCAGTAGCGGTGGCGGTTGAGCCGGCGCCGGTGGTAGGCCTGCTCGGCGCGCAGCGCCTCGAACCCGAGCAGCATCCCCTCGGCGTAGGAGACGCTGTCGAGCGGTGCGAGGAAGTCGGCCTCGCCGGTCCAATAGGCCGGGTCTGCTTCCGGGGATTCCATCAGTACCTCCCTCCACGAGGCCGGCGAGTCGGCGGCGAGCGCGCCTCGGCTGGCGAGAAGGCTGCGACGCCGAGCAGCAGCCCCTCGCGCGTCAGGAACGTGTCGTCGAGCACCACCCCGCGCGGCGGCGGCGTCCGCTCGACCCAGGTGTCGACCGAGAGGAGCGGCGCGAGCCCCAGCACGAAGGGGCGGTCGGTGGCGAAGAGCTCCCACTGCAGGTGGGCCGGCAGCTCCTGCTCGAGCACCCGCCGCACGAGCGGTTCGCGGTCGCGCGCCGGCCCGTGCAGCAGCACCGTGACCTTGTGGGCGTGCCGATCAAGAAACTGCTCCACGGCGAGCCGCTCGTCTGCGCGCAGCGCGTCGGGGTCGTAGAGCGCCAGGAACTCGCGCGCCGTCTCCTCGGAGAGGATCAGGCTGTCGCCGACGATGCTGTTGCCGCTCTCCATGGTTCCGAGCGTGAGCGGATGGCCCTGGTCGTCGAGGTCGACGCCGAGAATCGTCGCGAGCGTGCGGCGCAGCCGGAAGTTCTCGACGACGACCACCGCCCCTTTCTCGACGAGGCCGTCGGTCGCGACGTCGAGCGCGAGCCGTGCGCCCTCGAGCGTGCCGCGCCGGCGCGCAAGCTCCCCCGCCGCCGCGACCGCGCGGCGACGCCGCGCTTCCGGCCAGCTCAGGTCGACCTCGCGGCCGAGGAAGCTCGCCAGCCACGGCAGCGCCGGCTCCGGCGTGCACTCTGGATCGAGCAGGAGCTCGGCGGCGGCGACGCGCCCCTCGATCGGCGTGAGCAGCCCTTCGAAGTTGGCGAGCCATCGCTCGCGGAAGTCGGCGCCGTTGGGCTCGACGGACGGGCGGGCCTTGCGTTTCTCCTCGGACTCGGGCGCCTCGGCCGTCGCATCCTCCTGCCGGAAGTGCTCGGGCAGGTAGCGCTCCTGCCAGCAGAAGCGCGGACCGAAGGCGCGCACGGCGTGCAGGAGCGGCGTCGCGCGGCCGTCGCCGACGAGTCCGATCTCGAGCCAGAGCCAGCGGCCGGCGAGCCGCCGCACGGAACCCGTCTCCGTCTGGAACAGGAGCTCGAAGAGCCCGCTGCGGCCGCGCTCCGACGGCGCGACGCTCTGCGCGAAGGGCAGCTCCGAGCCGAGCCCGTTCCAGACGAGGGGCGGCTGCGCCTCGAACTGGAACGGCTCCGGCGGCGGTGGCGGCCGGTCGGGATGGGCGGGATCGGCCGGTTGGTCACGATCGCGGCGATCGAGCGCGGCGGCGCGCACGACGATCGAGGTCCCCTCAGGGATGCAGGCATCGAGATAGAGGCGGTGCCAGACGCAGCCCGGCAGTCCCGAGTCGAACGGCTCGGCGAGCCGCACGAGGCCGAGCGTCCGGCGCTTCGGCAGCGGCAGAGCGACGAGCTCGCGCACGTCGGAGGGGCGGACGAGGCCGCTTGCGGCGTCGCGCCGCTCGGGATAGCGGACGACGCCGTCGAGCGACGCGACGAAGCGGGCGTCGGCGAGCTCGCGCACCGGCCAGCGCCGCCGCACGAGCACCGGCGGCTCGCCGTCCTTGTCCGGGACGTCGACGACCGCGACGTCGCGCTTCGCCGCGGCATCGTCGGCGCGGCGCGGCGCGAGCAGCGCGAGGCGTCCTCGCTGAAGCGGCGCGAGATCGACGACGAAGGGGAAGCCCTCCTCGGGCAGCCGATGGCGGGTGAAAGGCGCGTCGGGCGCGGCGTCGAGGCGGCGCGCGAGCAGCGACTCGACGTCGTCGACGTCGGCGACCAGCAGGAAGAGCCGTTCGCCGTCGTGGGCGAGCGCGAGCGGACGCAGGCCGGCCGGCAGCTTCCCTTGGTCGTCGGTCACGCGCAGCGGATGAGGCACGAGCGCGGAGGGCTCGAAGCGCGCCGCAAGCGGAAGGTAGGGCTGCGGGAGCGAGGCGCCGGCACAGATCAGGAGCTTGTCCTCGGTGGCGACGAAGAACCGCCGATCGGGGGCGACGCAGGCGCGGATCGGCGTCGCCGGCAGGTCGCAGCGGTCGACCACGCGGTGGCGCAGGTCGAAGGCGACCAGTCCCGAACGGTTCTGGAGGACGTCGTGCCACGGGAGCGCGAGCAGCGACTCGGCGCCGGGCGCCAGATCGACGAAGACGCCGGCCGGCGCGACGACCGGCGAGAGCTCGCCGTCGAGCACCGGCTGCGCTCCGCCGCCGATGTCGCAGAGGAGCGCCGTCCCGTCGTCGCTCAGGAAGCCGATCTGCCGGTAGCCGTCGAGGACGCGTGGTTGCGACTCGGCGCGCGCCGCCGACGCGAAGGCGACCGCGCGGCCGGGAAGCCGCGGCATTTGATCCGGCGCAAGCGCGAAGCCCGCGGCTTGGTGCTCCCACACCACGCCGTGGTCGACGACCGCCAGCTCGGTCGGATCGGCGGCGAGCCACATCGGCGTCCGGTTGACGTCCATCAGCAGAGCTCCGGGACGACCGGCACCGGCACGCCGGTCGGCTCGTGGCCGTCGGGCGTGCGCGTCAGCGGCGGCCGATCGGGCGGTCCGCCGCCCGCCTGCGCGCTGACGGCAGCGAGCTCCGGCAGCTCGTAGCGTTCGAGCTCGAGACGGTGCCTCGCCTCGACCTCGCGCCAGCCCGACGGCTCGCGCGACCAGAGCCTGAGCCCCGTCACCGCTCGCACGCCGGGGACGCGCGCGACCTGCGTCGAGAGCTCGGCGGGATCGACCGCGCGGCCGAGCGGCCAGCCGCGCGCGTGCGGACCCTCCGGCGGGAGCGGCCAGAGGAATCGGTTGAGCGCCCCCTCGATCGCGGCCAGCGTCGTCATCTCGGCGCTCGCGTCGTCGACGGTCACGCTCACCGAGACGGCGAGCGCGCGGTACCTCGGCGCGAGCACGTAGAGCTCGGTGCCGAGCGTGCACCGCTCGCGCAGGTAGCCGAAGAGGTCGCGCAGCAGCGCCGGCGTCGATCGAGGCACCGCGCCGAGCGCGACCAGCGCCGGCGGGAGCACGAAGAGGCTGACCGCTCCCGGCACTCCTTCGCGCACGAGCGCCGGGCTCGCGTTGGGGATGAGGCCGCGCACGACGTCGGCGCGCGCGACCGGCGAGAGCGGCTGGTCGAGCGCGAGCTGCGCGTAGTCCTCCGACGTGACCGCGCGGTCGCGGTGGCGGAGGTAGGCGGGGATGCGGCGCTCCGCCTGCTCGACCGTCTCGGCGTCGACGCCGCCGCGCAGCGGCCACTCGTGGCGCACCTTCACGAAATTGCCGCCTTCCGGGAACGATTGGATCGAGCCCGGCGGCAGGTTGCCTTCGAGACCTCCGCCGGCGCGGTAGCTCGCCAGCCGGACGCGCGCGCCCTTCGGGAATCGGGCGCCGCGGATCCCGTCGCCGCAGCGGACGACGCCCGCCTCCGCGTCGAAGACGAACACCTTGTGGTCGCGCTCTGCGCCGCCGAAGTGGTCGACCCGCCGCCACTTCTCGAACTCCCGTCCCGCCTCGACCTCGAGGTCGAGCGACCCGGAATCGACCGCCGGGCGCGCGAGGCGCAGCGGCTGCTCCGGCTCGCCGCTGCCGACGCCGAGCATCTCGCCGCGCACCTCGACCTGCGCGACGACTTCGACCCCGTTCACGCCGACGTAGCCAAGCGAGAGCTGCGGGTCCTCACGGCAGCTCAGCTTCAGCCAGAGGGCGAGCGGATCCTCCGCGAGCGAATCGGGGGGAGGCGGAGGGCCGTCGCCGACGCCGGAGTCGTGGGGATCGGAGTAGATCGGCGGCGCGAGCTTGTCGTGGCGGGCCGGCAGCCGCAGCCGCAGCACGCCGGCGCGTCGGACCGCGAGGCTCGTGTCGGACTCGACCTCGAGCGGCAGCCAGCGGACGTCGCCGTTCTCTTCGACGTGCGCGAGCTCGACCGTGAGCCGCCGTGGCACCGGCGCCGCCTCGGCTTCGACGGCCGCTCCCTCGACGCGCGGCGCCAGCGCGAGCGACAGCACCTTTCCCGCGACCGCGCGGCGGACGTTTTCCGCCTGGACCTTGCGCTCCTTGGGGACGGCGAGCGCAAGGTGGATCGACCGGTCGAGCGTGCCCTTGAGCTCGATCGGATCCTTGCCTGGGACGAGAGTCACCGGTCGATAGGGCACCGGCGCGATCGGTCGCTTCGCGCGGCCGAAGAGCTCGGCGAGCTGCTCCGGAGTGATCCCCTCTTTCAGGAGCTCCGCCTTGGTGATCGGCCGCTTCACCACGACGGCGAGTTTGAAGGGCATCGGCTGCAGGTCGCCGTCGACCGAGAGCGCCGTGGCGCCAGCCGCAAGGCGCGCCCCTTTCTTCACCGGCGAGGGCAGCCGCGCGTGGTCGGGCATGACGCTGTCGATGCAGACGATCCCGCGCGCCGGCCGGGCCGCCCGCATCGGCAGCGCGAGCAGGCGAAGGAAGGCGCGCCGCTGACGCTCCGGGATCAGGTTGACGCGGTAGAGGACCGTCTCGGCCAGCCACGCGAAGAGCTCGAGCAGCGCGTCGGCCGGATCGCCCGGGACGACGTTGGTCCACTCCGGGTTGTGGGCGGCGATGCGCTGCCGAGCCTCGGCCACGAGGTCGGCGAAGCGGCGGTCGTCCAGGAGCGGAACCGGGAGCGGCATCTCGAAGTCCTTTGCGCGTTCCTCAGGGGGCGAGTTCGAGCGGCAGAGTGAGGACGCCGACCTGGCCGTCGTGGCGCAGGTGGTAGCGCAGCGCGACGCGGAGCGTCGCCGGCCTGCCGTCGACCGGCTCGACGTCGACGCTCTCGAGGACGATGCGCGGCTCGAACCGCTGCACGGCGCCCTTTGCCACGTCGGCGATCAGGCGGCGCGTCGCTTCGTGGTCGGGCTCGTGAATGAAGCGCTGCAGGCCGGCGCCGAACTCGGGCCGCATGAGCCGCTCGCCCGGCCGCGTGAGCAGGATGTTCCGCAGCGAGTCGCGCACGCTCTCGTCGCCGAGCGCGAAAGGCAGCCGGCCGTCGACCGGTCCGGCGAGCGGGAAGCTTCGAGGCAGGAGGGGGCCGCTCATGGCTTCTTGATCCCGAGGCAGAACATCGGGAGCCGCAGGAAGATGAACGGCATCCAGCGGAAGACGAGGTCGAGGAGCGAGAGGACGATCATCAGGCAGATCACCGCGCAGAGCGTGATCGCCGGGAGCGAGAAGGAGAACATCCAGCAGAGGCCGAACGAGTTCGCCGCCATCGGCGCGAGGTCAGGCGTGAGCCCCTTCCCCATCGGCAGGCCGAGCAGCTTCTCGGCGAGATCGTCGGGCGCGAGGAAGGAGGCCTTGGGCAGCGCCTTCTTCAGATCGGAGAGCCTGGGCAGAGGGATGTGGACCGGCCGCGCCGCCTGCGGATCGAGCGGAGCGGCGACGCGGAACGGCACGGTGGGCGGACCGAAGTGGACGTGCTCGCACCCTTCTTCACGGACGCGCACGAACGGGATGGCGACGTAGAGGTCGTCGTCGCGCTGCCCGAAGCGCGGCACCGGCAGGTCGTCGATCGCCTCGCTCACGCGCGCGCCGTGGCTCTCGACCAGCTCGGCGCGAAGCTGCTGCGCCTCGTCGTCGGAGACGACGAGTCGCTCGTCGAGCTGGTGGCCGCCGGCGTCAGGAAGACGCGCGGCGAGATAGCTCTCGGCCGCCAGCCCGATCGAGAGAGGAAGGTTCGTGTCGAGCCATGCCCCGAGCCGCCGCTCGTCGGAAGCCTCTTTCCGGACGGCGCGCAGCCAATCGAGCAACGAGCGCCCCGCGCCTTCGAAAACGTCGAAGCGCCAGCGATCGACGCGCGACTCGAGCCGCGCGTTCTGCGGCTGCGCCGGGTCGCTGCCGACCTGATGGATGCGCACGAGCGAGTCGACGAGCTCGGCGAAGGCGCGCGTCGGCACGCCGCCCTTCACGTGGACGCCGTCGGCGCGCGCCGTCGTGCCGGCCCGCGCGCCGAACGGGCGGGCGAGCGCCTGCTCCATCAAGGCACGCATCTGCGCCTTCGCCTTCTCGAGCTCCGCGGCGGCCGCGCTCGTCGGATTCGACGAGCCGTTCTTCCTCTTCCCGTCCTTCCCCACGCGCGAGAGTCGCGAACGCGCCGCCGCCGGCAGCGAGAGCGGCCGGCTGCCGCTGCCGACCGGGACGAAGCCCCAGACGATGGTGCGGCGGCGGCCTTGCGCGTCGACGGCCGTCGTCGAGTGCATGGGGTGGGTGAGCTCGCCGCTGTAGGGACGGCCGTCGTCGCGGAACGGGAGTCCGCGCACGCGCGCGGCGCGGCGAGCGACGTCGGGATCGACGCCCGAGAGCGCCGGCTCCCAGCCGATGGCGACGCCGCGCAGCAGCGTCCACGCCTCGTCGGCCGCGCCGGGAGCGTCGCGCCGGATCACCATGCCGGCCGACGCGATCTTCTTCGGGTCGAGCGGCGGACGGCCGGGCACGTCGCAGCAGACCTCGGCGCTCACGAGGTAGAAGGCGCGATGGACCGGCTGGCGCAGGACGAGCGAGCCCCCCTCGCCGAAGCGGTCCTCCTCGAGCCACGCCTTCGCGTCGGGGTCGTCGAGCGAGCCCTCGGCGAGGTCGTGCAGGAACTGCGGGACGAAGTCGTCGGAGAGGTAGCGATGGAGCGAGGCGCGTCCGCTCCCCCCGTACCAGGGAGTGAGGATGCGCGCGCGGTGAGCCGCCGGAGGAGCGAGCGCGCGGGTCACCATATGTTGCCCGCCCCCGGCGTGTAGCTCGTCCCGACGACCGCGTCGGCGATCAGCGTCGAGCACTTCACGACGCCGCTGAAGGTCGCCATGCCGGCGTCGACGGTGACCGAGCCGGCCGAGACCTTGACCGTCCCCGCCTGCACCGAGACCTGGCTCGACGCCTGGATCTCCACCTGCGATGACGTGACCTTGACGATCGTCCCCTGCACGTCGAGCTTCGCCTCGCCTCCTCCGGAATCGGTCAGGATGAACTTGTTGTCCGCCGGTGTCGTCACCGTGAGCTTGGGGCCGTCGTCGTCGTCGAAGAGGAGCACCGTCCCCTTCGGCGTCGTGATCGAGTAGCGGGTGTGGCTCGGCGCCGCCTCGGACGGCTGCGAGCCGCGGCCGCTGCCGACGGCCCCGAGCACGAAGGGCTGATCGGGCGTGATGAACGCCACCACGACCACCTCGTCGATCTTGGGCAGCAGCGCGACGCCGTAGCCGTTGCCGAACGAAGGCACGACGACCGGAGCCCAGATCTCGACGTCGAGCGACGCGATCCTGACCTTCACGCGGCCGCGGCTCTGCGGGTCGTCGTCGTCGCTGACGAGGGCGAGCGCGAGCGACGCGGTGGAGGCGACGGCGTGCAGGAGGCTCATGGCGCGAGGTCCCCGCGCGCCACTTCGACGAGCGTCTGGTAGCCGTGGTCGCGGTCGAACCGATGAACGGTCGCCGTCACCATGTAGCGTCCGCGGAAGCGCGGCGAGACGCGCTTCAGCTCGATCTCGCAGCCGGGCACGAGTCGCGGATCGCCGTCGCAGACCAGCTCGCCGTGGACGAAACGGGCGTTCTGCCGCGCGAAGCCGCCCAACGCCTGCTTCTCGGCCTGCACCGCGTCGGCGACCGCGGGCTGCGGCGCGAACGCCTCGCCCTCCCAGCCGAGCTCGCGAAGCAGCGTCGTCGCGCTTTTGCCCGCCGGCGCCGGCTCGAGCGCGTCGCTCTTGTGGTCGACCTCGTCGCCGGCGGCGAGGTCGCGGCCGCGCGCCTTCACGCTCGTGTACTGGCGCGCCAGGTCGGCGACGACCCGCACGTGGTGGACGTTGTCGCCGGCGTCGAGCTCGACCGCGTCGCCGCTCGGCTCGAACGGCTTCGCCCGGAGCACCTTGCCGTCGACCAGCCGCAGCGGAACGTCGAGCGGCGCGAGGAGGCGGCGCAGGAACGCGAGCGAGCTCTCGTTCAACTGGTGCCAGTCGCCGCGCGACCCGCTCGCCTCGACCTCCGCCTCAAGCTGCGCGTCCGAGGCGATCTGCCGCACGACGTCGTCGACGCTCAGGTCCTGGAACGCGCGCGAGCGGCGAGCTCGGGCGAGGCGATGGAGCGCATCCTCGGCGAGCAGGAGCAGGCGCGGCGCGCCGCCGCCGTGGCGCTCCTCGAGCGCCGTGATCTCGCCCTGGAAGACGGTCCGTTTCTCGTCGCCGCCCATCCGGAGCTCGAGCGCGTCGCCGAGCTTCACGTCGGCGAAGGCGTAGTCGGGCTCGCCCCCGCCGACGTCGCCGAAGCCGACGACCTCGAGCTCGAGGCGGTCGAGCCCGAGCGACGACTGGCGCACGGTCGCGCTCTGCAGCGCGTCGCCGAAACGGTCGTCGTCCTTCCCTGCGAGGCGGACGACCGGGGCGGGAGCGGCGACGGCGGCGACGGTGGCCACGGGGGCTCAGTCCACGAGCTCGCGCCGGCGGCGGTCGGCGGCGAGGAGCTGCAAGGCGAGCTGGACGCAGAAGCTCTGCACCGGCGATTCCGGGGCGGCCGCCGACCCGGCGACGGCGGGCGACGGCTCCGGTTCAACCTCGACGTCGAGCTGCTGGACGATGACGGCCAAGGCTGCTCCCTCCCCTCGCCCGTTCACCCGATGCCGGCCGAGAAGGCGCCGGAGATCGAGGTGCCGAGCGACGCCGACGCCCCGAACTTGAAGCCGGCGCTCGCTCCGGCGGAAGCGCCCGCCGACGCGCTCGCCCCGACCGACGCCTGCAGCTCGACGCTCGGCAGCGCGAGCCCGACGTCGAGCGAGAAGCGCGGCGACTCGAGCCCGTTGAAGAGCGCGGCCGAGCGCCACGCGTCGGGCTTGCCGCCCGATTCCTGCAGCGCCTGCGAGACCGGCTGGTCGGACGGCGACGGCCGGAACGTCGGCGTGTCGCGCTTCGCCGCCTTGACGCTCTCGTCGACCGCGAACTGGAACTGGTCCTCGGTGAGCGTGATCGCCAGCGTCGATCGCAGCGGGATCCCTTCGGGCGCGAAGAAGTCGAGCGTCTCGCCGTAGGAGCTCATCATTCCGGTGAAGGAGAAGGAGCCCCACCGGAACTGGCAGCGCGGCGGCGCCGGCATGCCGTCCTTCTGCTTGTCGCCCGGCTTCATGAAGAGCTCAGCGATCGCGCGCGTCTTGAGCCGCACGTCGGTCGGCGCGTTCGACGACTCGGCTCCGGCGGGCGGCGCGCCGCCGTCGGGAAGCGTCGTGTCGAAGAGGAGCTCGAAGTTCAGCGTCGACGAGCTCTTCTCGACGAACTGCGCGGCGGTCTTCTTATCGCCCGTCGCCTTGGCGTCGGCCTTGATCGAGTTGCTGAGCGCGACCTTGAGGCTCGACGGATTGAAGTGGACGGTGATCGCCGCGGCGAGGTCGGGGCCGGAGTCGCGGACCGGGAGGAGCAGGGCCTTGCGCAGTTCCGCCATCGTCTCCTCCTCAGCCCGTCCGCCGCTCGAGCGAGAGCCCCTCGTGCACGAGCTGGAGCTCCTCCACGGCGACCTGCGTCGCCGTCGCGCTGAGGTCGGGCGCCTTGAACTTGACCGGCAGGACGTTCTCGAGGCGGAAGCGCAGCCGCGGTGGCGCGTCGGGAGCGTCGTCGCGCACCTCGATCTCGCCGGTGAGGCGCAGGCCGACGTTGCCGTCGCGCGCGACCGCGCCGAACCAGTCGAAAAGATGGTTCACGCTGGTGACGCCGCGCTTGAGCGTCACGGTGGCGAAGGTGGTCGGACCGGCGCGCTGCACCTCGCCCCAATTGCGCCCCCCCTCGGCGAACTTCTTCGGCGCCATCGTCGCCTCGAGGCCGGAGACCTCGCTGAAGTCGCCCTGGCAGACGAGGTCGCCGCCCGCCGACTTTCCCGCGAAGAGGCTCACCTTGAAGCGGAACGGGATGAAGACGGCGCTCTCAGCCATGGGCCGCTCCGACGAGCCAGCGGCCCTGGTCGTTCACGAAGGAGAGGACGAGGCGATCGATCGGCAGGCTCGGCTGGAACTCGATCTCGAAGCCGATCGTCGCCTCGCGTCGCGGCAGCGGCCGGATCTCGAAGGCGTCGCTCGCCGTCGCGCCGGTGAGCGCGCCGCGTCGGAAGAGCTCGCTGAAGAACTGGTCGAGCGAGAGCCGGACTCCGACCTCCTCGTTCTCCGGCGCGAAGACGAAGGCGAGGCCGAACCGCTCGAGCTCGCGGTGCAGCCAGCCGACGAAGCGGACGACCTCGCTCGAATACAGATCGTCGACGGCGGCCGTCCGCTCGTCGTCGAGCCGGACGGCGCCCCGCTCGTGCAGGAGGACGCCGATCCCCTCGTCGCGCAGATCGGCGACGTCGGAGCCGGCGACGGGAGGCCACGGGACCGCATCGGTCGAGAGCGGCTGCGCGGCGATCGAGCGCCAAGGACCGTCGGCGTCGGCGCGAGCCGCGATCGCGCCCGCCACGAGCCCGGCCGGCGACTGCATCCGGAAGCGCGGGCCGCGCAGGAACGGGAAGAGCGGGACGAGGCGGGCGAGTCGGCGGTCGCGCAGGTCGGCGAGGTCGCGCGGCAGCGCGTCGTGCCCCGCCGCGTCCCGCAGTTGGACGAGAAAGTCACGGCCGCGCGTGGCGAGTCCCGGCAGCTGGCCGTGCGAGCGGCCCTCGATCGGCAATGTGCAAAGAAACTGGACGTCGGGCCGCCACCGCGCGAGGAAGTCGAGCGCCGGCGCAACCCACTCGGAGAGAGCGAGCGGCGCCGGCGCGTGCGCCTTGGCCATCTCGTCCTTGCTGCGCTTCTCGTCGCCGGCGATGGGATCGGGCGGCGGCGCGCCGACCGGCACGAAGCGCGGCTTGGGATTGGCGAGCCGCTTCTCGGGAATGTCCTCGAGCTGCGCGTCGACGCCGAGCCGCTCGAGATCGGGCAGCGCGACGAGGCCGACGGCCGGCAGGTGGAGCAGCGCCGCCAGCCCGCGCCACGTCGTCGGTTCCGCGGGCGAGATGGCGCGCGGATCGGCGAAGAACGGCTGGGAGCTCATGGTCGCCCCGAGCGTGTCGGGCTCCGGCACGACGATGACCCAGAGCTGCTCTCCGCCGGCGCGAAAGAAGTCCTCGACGGCGCGCGGCAGCCAGGCGATCGCTCCGGCGAGCAGGCTCGCGTAGCGGGTGGCGACGGTCAGCGCTTCGGGGAAGAGCTCGTGGAACTCCGTCGCCGAGCGCAGCGCGAGCGGGACGTGGTGGAGGCGCGCGGAGTCGGCGACCTCGTCGGTCGCGACGGCGCGCAGCTTTGGATCGGCGAGCTCGTGGAAGCCGAGTTCGTGCAGACGCGCCCGCGCGAACGGCGTCAGCGCCGCGAGACGCGCCCGCCCGGGAGCGTGGCCGACGAAGGCCACCTCGAAGGGCGAGCGGCGGCGCGGGGCAGCCGCCGGCTCGATCCGGACGCGTCGACGCAGGAGCTCCACGGTCGGACGGTCACTCCTGCTCGACCGACTCGACCGAGAGGACGAACTCCTCGATGGCGACGTCGCCGCCGCCCTTCGCCGTGAGCGTCGACCCGGTCCACTTGAGCGGCATGGCGCCGCGCAGCTTCCAGGAGACGACGGTGTCGCTGCGCTCCTCGTTCAGGAGCTTGATCACGACCGTCCGTTTGGCGGCGCCAAGCCGCCCCTGGCGAGTGGCGTCGATCCACTCGTAGAGGTTCTGCGCGCCGATCACGCCGCGCTTGAGCGTCACGTCGCCCGACTTGAAGACGCCGGGGATCTTGCGCACGTGGTTCACACGGTCGTTGCCGTTGCGGTACTCCGCGACGGTCATCTCGGTGTTGAGTCCCGAGACCTCGGAGAAGCCGGCCTTGAGGTCGAGCCCCTGGCCGGGCTCGAGCTCGACCAGGAAGTTGAAGCTGGAGTAGGGAGTGTCGCGCTGCACGGGCATCGATGGATCCTCGCGTCAGTGGTTGGGTCGTTGGATCGAAACCGCCGCTCAGGCGTCGGCGGTCTTCTGGCCGATGCGGAAGATCACGAACTCCGCCGGACGCAGCGGCGCGACGCCGACCAGGCAGACGAGCCGGCCGTTGTCGAGGTCGTTCTGCGTCATCGTCGTGCGGTCGCAGCGGACGAAGTAGGCCTCCTTGGGCGTCGAGCCGAGCAGGTGGCGCTCCTTCCACTCGTTGAAGAGGAAGCCCTCGACCGTGTCGCGCGCGTTGCCCCAAAGCTGCTCGCCGTTGGGCTCGAAGACCACCCACTGGGTCGACTTGTCGATCGAGCGCTCGAGGAAGAGGAAGTAGCGGCGCACGTTGACGTAGCGCCACTCGGGGTCGGCCGAGAGCGTCCGGCCGCCCCAGACGCGGTGGCCGAGCCGCGGGAACGAGCGCAGGCAGTTGACCCCCTCGGGGTTCAGGAGCTCCTGCTGGAACTTGTTGATCGCGATCTCGAAGCGCAGCGCGCCGAAGACCGTCTCGTTGGCCGGCGCCTTGTGGACGCCGCGATCGACGTCGGTGCGAGCGTACGTGCCGGCGATGAAGCCGGCGGGCGGCAGGTAGAGCTCGCTGCCCGCGCGATTGGGATCGGGCACGACCACCCACGGGTAGTAGAGGGCGAGACGGTCGTCGCTGAACTGGTTGCGGAAGGTGCGCACCTCGTTGATCGACATGCCTTCGCGGCTGTCGACGATGCCGACGCGGTAGCGCATCCGCCGGCAGTGCGAGACGACCGCGTTGACGATCCCCTGGTGGTTGCCGGCGTCGGCCGCGGCGGCCGGCGTCATCACGATCGAGACGTCCTCGACCTCTTCGAGTGCGCAGAGCCCGGTGCTGCCGTTCTGCTCGTCGGGCTCGCCCGCGTAGTCGACCTCGACGGGCGCGTCACCGTCGCTGCCGCCGGAGAGCGGGACGAGGAAGCGCGGCTGGTCCGCCCCGAGGTGGTTGGCCTCGAAGGAGAACCAGAGCTCCTGGAGCAGCGCTGCGGGCCGCTGCGCGGCCGCGATGGCATCGAGGTCGAGCGTCGCGAAGACCGGCATGTCGCGCCGGTCGGCCGTGCGCTCGGGATCCTGCGGGAGCGCGGTCGCAAGGTTGCGCGCCTCGCGGGGATCGACGGCGATGTTGGCGAAGGTGAAGACGACCTCGCCGTCGGCGGCGCCGACGTGGACGTCGACGTCGAAGCGGTTCGGCTGCGCGGTCAGGGAGACGGCCGCGGCGGGCGGCGCCGCGAGCAGCGCGGCCGGCACGGTCAGATCATTGGCAAGCGTCGCCCCCGCTCCCGCCGGCGGGTTGATCGCGTCGAAGAGCGTGTTGGCCGCGGCCGTGAACCGGACGGTCGCTCCGTCGCTGTCGCCGACCAGCAGCCGCGGCGAGCGGTTGACGCCGATGTTCCGCCCGATCACCCGCGTGATCGCGCCCGGCGCATTGCCGCGCAGATCGAGAAGGACGGGGAAACGCGTGCCAGGCGCCGAGCCGGCCGGACGCCGGACGGTCGCCCGCTGGAGCAGCACGTCGGCGAGCGGGCGCGCCGGCGCGGCGGGCGGATCGAGATCGACCGTGAGCGTCGCGGGCAGCCCGGCGACCTCCGAGAGGTCGGTGGTGTCGAGAACGACCGCGTTCGCCGTGTCGACCTCGAGCGTGCGCGCGCCGCCGGGACTAACGCGCTGGGTTGCCGCGCCAAGGAGCGCCACAACGGCGGGGAAGCCGGCCGGCAGCCCTGGTGCCGGGGCGGTGATCCGATCGCTCGGGACCGCGGGGGCCTGCACCAGCACGGCGTCGCCGTCGTCGGGCCGCGGCACCGTCTCGACCTGCAGGAGCTCTTCCGCTCCGCGCCACCGCACCTCGAGCCAGAGGTTTCCGTAGCCGCCCGGGTGGCGGGCCGAGAACCGGACGGCGCCGTTGTGCGCCGACGCGAACGCCGCCGCGACCGGAAGTCCCGGGTTGGCGCCGGGGAACTCGTTCACCGCGCGCGCCGTCCGGACGACGAAGAGCTGCTTGCCTCCGTTGTCGAAGAAGGCGCGCGCCGCGTGGGCCGTGTAATTCTCGACGTCGACGCCGGCGAGCGAGAGGGGCCGGTCGTCGCCGAAGGTGCGGCGGAACTCGCCGAAGCTCGTCACCGCCTCCGGGCGCCCGCGCAGCGGGCCGTAGCGGGTCGGGCCGACGATCGCCGCGACGCTCGTCGAGACGCCTTCGATCGACTTCGAGCGGAAGCTCGTCTCCTCGACGAAGACTCCTGGCGCAAGATACTCGGGCATCGACGGTCCTCCTTTCAGACGACGGCGGCGACGAGGGGTCCGCCGCCGGCAATCACCGTCTGGATCTCTCCTGCTCTGAACTGGAACGAAAGGTCCGGATCGAATCCTCCGCCCGCGTTGCGTAGCGTCGCCGGCGCGAGGAGGGCGACGTCGACCGCGCTCGAGAGCAGCGCCGCCGGGTCGACCAGCCGCTCGGGATCGAAGCCCGGCGGCGGCGCGCGGCCGCGCACACGGAGCCGGCCGCGCAGCGGCGTCGCGCCGCGCGGGAGCTCGGGCATGCCCGTGAGCGGCATGGCGAAGTCGCCGTACCGATCGCTCTGCGCCTCGAGCATGAGCGTCCCACGCCCGACGATCGCGACGTCGAAGATCAGGTGGGCGAACGGCAGCGCTCGCCCGTCGGCGAGCGCGAGCGACCCGACGAGCCCGCCGTCGCGGCCGAAGCGGACGCGAGCCGGCGAGGGAAAGAGCCCGAGGTTGAAGACGGCTCCCCGATCGAGCTGCGTCGAGAAGCGGCGCGCGAGGAACCGTCCCTCGACATCCCAGACGACGCCGCTCATCGGGACGGCCGCGCGGTCGACGACCACGCCACGCTCGTCGCGGTGCGACGGGTCGAACGCCTCCCGTTCGGGCGGCGCGACGTCGCGCGGGAGGGTCTCCCACTCGCCGAAGTCGATCGCCCAGCCGACGCGTCGTCGGATCACCTGCCGCGGGCGAGGGAAACTGTCTCGGTCGGCCTGGGAAACGGGATCGAGTTCGAGCTCGAGCGGCGCGTCGATCGTCGGCGCGCCGGGCCGGGCCGCCCCGCCGGGAAGCGCGGCGCTCGTCGGGAGCGAGGCGTCGACCGGCACCAACGCCCCGAAGGCGTGGAGCACCATCGTCTCGTGCGCCGTCACCGCGGATCCCCGACGCCGAAGAGGCGGCTGAGGGCAGGACGAGCCGGGCTCGTCGCGGGCAGGGCGACGCGGACGCCGCGGAGGTGCCACGCCGAGGAGAGCGTGTACTTGCCGGGCAGCGCGTCCCAGATCTTGAAGAGGTCCTCGGTCGACATCTCGGCCGACTGCACGTGGGCCGTTTCGTCCTCACGCCAATGGGGGTCGTAGGGCGAGAGCTCCGCGAACGTCAGGCGCGGTCCGGCCGCGAGCTCGGAAAAACCCCAGGCGTGGAGCTCCGCTTCGTGGATCGCGCTCGGCGCCCAGGAAACGAGAAGGAAGTGGAGCTCGACGGGAAGCTCCGGGACGGCGCCCGTCAGGTCTCCGGGCGGCGGCACTCGCCAGCGCTTGCCGTTGGCGTCGTCAATCTCGACGCGGTGGAGGTAGACGCTGATCTGCGGGCTCGCGCGCGGGCGTCGGAAGTCCTCGCTGCCGATCAGCTGCACGCGGCCGTTGACCGGCGCGCCCGAGAGCTCGGGAGGAAATCGGCGCTTCAGCTGGTCCTCGAGCGCCGCCATCGCGCCATGGATCGAGAGATAAGAGGCCACGCGCATCCAAGCGCAGCGTCGCGCGAAGCGTCACATCGGACGAGGCTTCGCCAACGACGCGTCGCGCGCGCGACCGCTACGATGCCGCGACGACTCGCGGAGATCGCTCATGAACGACTCGTGCCTGCCGCTGCTCGCCGCGTCGGCGCTCTCGCTCGTCGCGTTCGTCCTGCCGCGCGAGACGCGCGACGACGCCGCGGCGGAACAGCTCGGCTGGCGCCTGGGGACGCAGGCGTGGACGTTTCGCGACCGCACCGCGTTCGAGGTGATCGACACGGCGAAGCGGCTCGGGCTCAAGTACGTCGAGCTCTTCCCCGGGCAGCCGCTGCTGCCCGACCACGTCGACGTGAAGGTCGCGGTCGACATGAGCCCCGCCCAACTTGACGCGCTGAAGAAGAAGCTCTCCGACTGCCACGTGAAGGCGGTGAGCTTCGGCGTCGTCGACTTCAAGAACGACGAGCCCGCGGGGCGCCGCCTCTTCGACTTCGCCCGGGCCCTCGGGCTCGAGAACCTCTCCGCCGAGCCGGATCCCGACGCGTTCGAGCTGCTCGACCAGCTTGCCGGCGAGTACTCGATCCGGGTCGCCCTACATAATCACCCCAAGCCGTCGCGGTACTGGAGCCCCGACGTCGTCCTCGCCTCGGTGAAGGGGCGGAGCCGCTGGATCGGCTCCTGTTCGGACACGGGCCACTGGACTCGCTCGGGGCTCGTGCCGGTCGACTGCCTGAAGATGCTCGAAGGCCGCGTCGTCGAGCTCCACTTCAAGGATCTTGATCAGTTCGGGAAGGACGACGCGGTCGACGTCCCCTGGGGCGGCGGCAAGAGCGACGCACGCGGAATACTCGTCGAGCTCAAGCGCCAGGGCTTCCGCGGCCTGATCAGCGTCGAGTACGAGACCGGCGGCGGCGCCGAGCTCGAAGCCAACGTGGCGAGGTGCATCGCCTTCTTCGACCGGACCGCCCGCGAGCTCGCTTCGGCCGGCCGCTGAAGGCTCGCTCCCCCATCACGGATAGGTCACGTCGAGCCGGAGCAGGTCGATCGACATCGAGGACGGCGACGGCAGCCTGGCGTTGGGGCTGCGCACGGCCACCGTGATGCGGATCTGCAACTTGCGCGACGTCCGGTCGATGTAATCGGAGGGCGTCGCGAGCGTCAGGCTCTTCAGAACGTCCGTCGTCCCGATCATGTCGAAGTCGAGCAGGTCGAACATCTGCGTGTTGACGTTCCACGCCGCGATCGACTGCAGGATACCCGACCGCGGGTAGTGCGTCTCGACCTGGAGCACGACCGAGGTCGTGGTCGTGTCGTTCAGGGTGAACTTCGCGCCGACCTGCATCGGGCGCGACACGATCTTCGACGAGAGGTCGGTGACCGTGACGTCCACGTCGTCGCTCGCCTCGGCGTTCTCCGGGTCGCCGCTCATGACGAGTCCCGGGTCGAGCTGCCACACGGACGGGTCGACCTCGTCGGTCACGGGCCGGATCTGGATGATCCGCATGGCGTTGTAGTCGAGGACGTAGAGGTAGCCGTCGGCGCCGAACTGCGCGTCGGTCACGACGCCGAAGCCGCTGCCCCACAGGAGCTGGTCGCGCTCGCTGGCGTTGTCGGCGACCTTGTCGTCGAGTCCCGGCGGCAGCACGAACTCCGTCCGCGCCGCGTTCATCGGAGTCAGGTAGAGGTTGTGGTTCCGGAAGTCGGCGAAGACGCACTGGTTCTTCAGGTCGTATGGGAAGAGCTTCGAGCTGAGGAAGACGATCGCCGTCGGCGCCATCTTGTCCTTGAACGACAGCACGGGTTCGACGTAGATCGCGTTCTGCAGGTACGTGAGGTCGGACGCGTCATACGGCGTGAATCCGTTCTCGAAGTAGGCGGCGTCGCGCGCGTCGGGGCCCGTGATCCTGAGCCAGCCGCTGTTCATGCCCTTCGGCACGCGGCAGATCTCGTCGTAGATGTACGAACAGACCTCGGTGTCCCAGAGCGAGCCGTCCACCGGGTCGAACGTCATCCCGAAGCCGTTGCGGATGCCGTAGCTCCACCAGAGATGGAACGCGGAGTCGGACTCGCCGGTGAAAGGGTTGTCAGACGGGATCGTGCCGTCAGGATTGATCCGGAAGATCCCGCCGACCGACGAGCTTCCCGACGTTGCGGTGTTCTGCTCGACGCGCTCCGCGCCGGAGCCGATTCGGCCGCGGTTGAGGTCGCCGACCTGGCCGTAGAGCTTCCCGTCCGGCCCGAAGCGGATGACCCCGGCATCGTGGTTCGCTCCGTTCGCCTGCGTCGGGTCCGCCGGAAACGCGACGAGCGGCCCGAAGGCGCTCCCGAGCGTGGTGCCGTTCCAGGTGTAGCGTTCGACGCGGTTGTCGGTCCAGCTTGCGGTTGCCGAGGTGTCGGAGGCGGTGCTGCTCTTCGAGTAGTAGATGTAGACGTAGCCGTTGCCTGCGAAGTCGGGATCGGCGGTGATGCCCAGCCCGCCGCGCTCGTTATCGAGGTTCACCGCGAGGTCGAGCACCTCGCCGACGATGACCCCGTCCTTCACCCAGCGCACCTTACCGTTGTGCTTCTGGATCACGAACATCTCGCCCGGCCCGATCCAGGTGAACGTCGTCGGATTGTTCGCCAGCCCGGTCACCCAATCGGAGGAGCGCAAGCGCGGGTCGGTGAGCGTCTGAGCCGCGGCAACCGCGGGACAGAGGAGGAGCAGGGCCAGGAAACGTGAGTGGGTTCGCACGACTCGACTCCCGTACCGGTTCCTTCGCGGCCAACCGAACGGCGCAACACATACCGCCGCTCGGGGCGCCTGGGAACCTGTACCTCAGTTCAGCGCTTCTGCGCCGTCGCGTCGATCTCCGCCACCATCCGGCCGACGAGGTGGGGAAGGTAGGTGGCGGGCGTCTCGAGCTTCTTGCAGAGGCGCAGAAGTCGCGGCGCCGGATAGCGCGCCGGCTCGTCGTCGAGGAGCGGCTTCACGTCGCGGCTCGGCAATCGATTGGTCAGGACGAGGACGCCGGTGTTGCGCTCGTCGACGACGTTCTTGATCTCTCGCAGCACCCAGAGGCCGGTGAGCTGCCCGGCATCGAGGGCCCGCGCGTCGGCGCCCGGCGGCACGGCCATGGCGATGTCGAGCACGATGGCCCGGACGTCGGCGTGCTTTGCCAGCGTCGGCGCCACTTCGGTCGCTCGTTCCGTCCAGACCACCTCGTAGCTCTTGCGCAGCTCCGCGAGGTATCCATCGAGCATCCCGCTCGGAATGTCGTCGTCGACGAAGAGGAGCTTGGGCGCGGTCATCGCGGCGGTTCCGCCAGGTCGGCGCCGCCGATCTCGTCGAGAAACCGCTTGACCAGGATCGGGAGTTCGGGCGCCTTCGTCTCGAGTTTTCGATGCACCCGCACGAGCTCGCCCATCGGAAGGTGCAGCGCGTCCTCGCGCATCAGCCGGTGGATGTCCCGCGGCAGCTTCTGAGTCAGCACCACCACCCGGATCCTTCGGCCGTCGATCGCGCGGCGGTTCTCGCGGAGCACCCACAGCCCCGTGTACTGTCCGCCGTCGACGCTCCTCGGGTCGACCGCCGGCGGGACGGCCATCATCATGTCGAGAACGATGGCGCAGACGTCGTGGTGCTTCGCCAGCGCCGGGCCGACGTCCACGGCGCGCTCGACGCAGACGACCTCGAAGTTCCTGCGGACCGCGGCCAGATAGTCTTCGAGGCCCACGAACGGGATGTCGTCGTCGACGAAGAGGATCTTCCGAAGCACGGTCATCTCGCCTCCTGCTCCACGTCCGCCGCCAGCCTCTTCGGGATGAAGACCGAAAACGCCGTCGGATTCCTCAGCGACGTCAGCTCGAGCCGGCCGCCGTGCGCCTCGACGATCCGCCGCGCGATCGCCAGCCCGAGTCCCGCCCCCACCGCAGAGGCGCTCTGCGCCCGTCGCGAGCGCCAGTAGGGTCTGAAGACGAGCTCACGCTCGTCCTCTTCGATGCCGATCCCGTCGTTGGAGACGACGAAGACGTAGTGAAGCCGGTCGAACTCCGGGGCGAGCGCGTCGATCCGCGCAACCGTGCGCGGCGAGCCGTACTTCACGGCGTTCGTCAGCAGATTGTGGAAGACGCGCTCCATCAATTCCACGTCGACGTTGAGCGGAGGGATGCGGCGGAAGCCGCTGCCGAAGACGATCTCGATCTCGCGCCGCCGCGCGCGGTCGATCATCATGTTCTTCAGCCGCGCGATGATGTTGCCCTCGACCAGCGTCGGCACCGGCTGGATCGGCCGCAGCGCGAGCGGGTCTTCCGAGAGCTCGTCCACGAGGTGGAGGAGCAGGCTCGCCGACGTCTGGACGTTTCGGCAATCCTGCTCGTCGGGGAGCCGCTCGCGCTTCACGTCGCTGAGCACCCGGATCATCATGTCGCGAATGGTCACGACCGGGGTCGCCATGTCGTGCTGGATCGACGCAACCGCCCGCTCGCGCGCGACCCGGTCGCCTAGCGCGCGGATGATCGGGCTCACCTGCTCCGCGATCGACCGGAGCGCGCGCACCTGCACGTAGCCGAAGCGTTGCGGCTGCTCGCCGAAGGGTTCGGGAACGGCGTAATCGATGCAGCGAAGCACGCCGATCGCGCGTCCCGCGCCCGGCTCGACGCTCGGGTCCTCCGGGATCGGGTGGAGAAGGAAGGAGTCGCGGCTCCTGTCGTCGAGGTGCTTCTCGGAGTACTTGAAGACGCCGGGCTCGAAGACGGCCTCGGTGCCGTAGGTGATGGGCCGGTTGCTCTCGAAGCAACGCCACGTCCGGCCCTCGCCCTTCGCGTAGACGGCGCGGTCGACGTCGTCCGGCCCGATCGCCTCGCCGGACTGCGACACCAGGCCGGTGGTCGCCGCGCCACGCAGCACGCCGACGACCGGGTCGTGGACGAAGATGGTCACGCCGCGAACGTGGAGCGTCCTAGCGATGACGTCGCGCAGCGAAGCCATGAACCGATCAAACGTCCGCTGCGGCCGCGGGTGGGTGGAGCTCAGCGCCTCGTGGGTGAGCTTGAAGAGCTGGCGCTGCACGACGTGGTGCTGCGTCGTCCGCGAGATCTCGATGAAGCGGCGCGCGGCCCGACCGAGCAGCGTGAGCGCGTCGAGGTCGACGGCGGGAGTCGGGGGGGCCGTCGCGTAGTAGGCGCAGAGCAACGGTGCCATCCCGCCCTTCTCGCCTCCGTGGTCGAGCAGCGGGATGGCCAGGATCGCGCGAAGTCCCCGCTTCGTCAGCATCGGTTCCAGCTGGCAGCGATAGGTCGCCCCGCCCACCGTCGCGTTCCAGGTCGAGACGTCCTCGACGAAGACGGCCCGACCGATCGCGTTGCAGCAGTGGCCGATTCCGAGGCCACGCTGGTTCGCCGCGATCTGGTCCATCGCACGCGAGAGCGCGGGCGACGTCGTTCCGACGAACGAAGCGAGCTCGTACTGGAGCGAATAGGGATTGAAGAGCCAGAGGCCGACGTCCGGCGCGCGCAGCTCCTCGCGCCAGATCCGGCAGAGCGCGAGCAGGTCGGCGTCGACATCGCCTGCCGTCATGTCGACCGCGAGCATGCGATCAACGATGCGTACCGCCGTTCGATCGCCGCCGATCGGCGACGGTGCGTCGGAAGACGAAGCCATCGAACCTCCTGATCCGAGCTGGACGGCGGACTCTCCTACCGGCGTCCGCCCGCGATGGCAACTGCGCGCGACCGCCCGCGCGGACCGTCGAAAGATGTCCCGCCGCAGCATCGCGCGCGTTATCATCCTGAATGTCCACGTGCTCGCGCCTGCGCACCTCCGCGAGGCGCTCCGCTTCTTCCTGCAAGGCTCGGCAAGAAGCTCCGGATCGACGCGACGGGCCCGCGGAGTCTCCTTGCATGGAGTCGTTCCAGAAGCGCGAGCGCGACCGCAGGAAAGTCGAGAGGAGGCACGTGAAAGAGGCTCGGCGAAAAGAACGTGCCGAGCGAAGGCGGGGCGCACCGGTCGACGCGGCTCCGCGCGCGCTCAACGCGGACGGGATGTCTTCGCTGCCGCGTCCGTCCCCCATCGAACAGGGAGTCGCACCATGATCCGCGAGACGATCAGTCGCAGGAACCACGCCGCCGTCACTTCCGATCACTGGCACGTCGTGCGCGCGCGCCTGTCGGCGGAGCCGTCGGACGACTCTCGCTACGTTCGCTCGATCGTGAGCGAGCACGACAATCGCGTGGCGGCGGTGACGGCCGCGCGCCAGATCTTCCGCTCGCTCGCTCCCGAGATGGCCGATCGCCCGCGCGACGTGCGCGACCAGATCTTCGTGCGCAAGCCCGACTTCAAGTCGCTGAAGCTCGCAAAGCGGGTGAAGAGGCGCCGGGACTGACCGGCTCGGGCGCCGGCCGCGATCGAGATCAGGCTGAGATCGCGATCAGGCCGAGATCGCCTGCTTCGCGCGAAGGTGGCGGAAGCCAATGAGCCGCTCTTCCCGCTCGTCCCACAGCGAGAGCCGGGCGCAACGGAAGCTCTGCCAGAGCGACAGGCGCCGGGGTTCCGGCAGTCCTTCGACCTCCTCCATGCACCGCCGGAGCCGATAGTTCGGGATCGCGCTGCAGAGGTGGTGGATGTGGTGGATCTCGATGCTGGCGGTCGCCCAGCGCAAGGGCCGCGGCACTTCGAGGAGCGAGCTCCCCGCCATGCACGCCTCCGTGAAGTCCCAGCGATCCTCTCTCCGCCAGTAGGTGCCGCCGAACTGGTGCTGGACGTAGAAGAGCCAGATGCCGGCGATCGTGGAGACGAGGAAGACGGGCATCTGGATGCTGACGAAGGTCCGGAAGCCGACGGCGTTCGACATCGCCAAGATCACTGCGGCGATCGCAAGGTTGTTCCAGAGGATGCTGCCCCACTCCTTCCTCCACGAGAGCGGCATGCCGATCGGCAGCCGGTGCTTCAGGAGGAACAGGTAGGGCGGGCCGACGACGAGGTAGACGAGCGGGTTCCTCGAGAACCGGTAGCAGGCACGGCCCCACGCCGAGAGCGCCTGGTACTCCTTCACGGTGAGCGTGTCGACGTCGCCGTAGCCGCGCCGATCGAGGTTGCCGGACGTGGCGTGATGGAGAAGGTGGTTCCTGCGCCAATAGCGATAGGGCGTCAGCGTCACGACTCCGAGGATGCGGCCGACGAAGTCGTTCGCCGCCTGCGAACGGAAGAACGAGCCGTGCACGCAGTCGTGAAACATGATGAAGAGGCGGATGAGCAGCCCGCCTTCCAGCAGCGCGACGAGCAGCGTGAGCCAGTACGAGACGCGGAGGGTGTGAAGCATCGCCCACCATCCGACGACGAAAAGCGCCGCCGTCGTGACGAGCTGGACCAGACTGTGGACGGTGCTCGGCCGGCCGTAGGGAGCGAGGAGAGGTCTCCAGCTCGCCGGGAGCGCGGGAACCTCGTCCGATGGCGCGACCGCCCGCGCGCCCCTCACGCGTGTCCCGCCCATGGCCGGCCGTCGTGGCCATTACGATGGTGAACGGTGCGATGGTGGGCAGTGCGCTGGTGGGAATCGTGCGGTCGATGTCCGCCGATCACCCGCACCTGCCGCCGGATCAGTCTTTCGATGTTGCGCAAGTAGGTGCGCTCCTCCGGATCACACAGCGAGATGGCGATGCCGCTCGCACCGGCGCGCGCCGTGCGCCCGATGCGGTGAACGTAGGTCTCTGGAACGTTCGGCAGCTCGAAGTTGACGACATGAGTGATTCCGTCGACGTCGATGCCCCGGGCCGCGATGTCGGTCGCAACCAGCACGTGCAGCTTGCCGCGACGGAAGCCGTCGAGCGTGCGCTCGCGCGCGCCTTGCGACTTGTTCCCGTGGATGGCCGCGGCCGAGACGCGGCCATGGACGAGCTGGCGCGCGACCCGATCGGCGCCGCGCTTGGTCCGCGTGAAGACGAGGGCACGAGAGACCGCCGGGTCGACCAGCAGTTGCGCGAGCAGCGCGAGCTTGTGCTCGCGTTCGACGAAGTGGACGCGCTGGTCGACCTCGTCGACCGTGGGCGCTTCCGGTGTGACGAAGACCTTCGCCGGGTCGTGCAGGATGCCGCGCGCGAGCTCCTCGATCGGCCGCGGCATGGTCGCCGAGAAGAGCAGCGTCTGCCGCCGCCTCGGGATCGCGGCGAGCACTCGTCGCACGTCGGGGATGAAGCCGAGGTCGAGCATGTGGTCGGCTTCGTCCAGGACGAGGATCTCGACCTGTCCGAGCCGCGCGTGTCCCTGTCCCATGAGGTCGACGAGACGACCCGGCGTCGCCACGACGACGTCGACTCCGCGGGTCAGGGCGCGCACCTGCGGCTCCTGTCCGACGCCGCCGTACACGACCGCGACCGACAACGGAAGGTGGCGGCCGTAGGTGCGGAAGCTTTCGGCAACCTGGGCTGCGAGTTCGCGGGTGGGCACGAGGACCAGTGCCCGCACGGCGTGGCCCCGGTGGCGAGCGCCCACTGCCGATAGGCGTTGAAGCATCGGCAGCGCGAACGCCGCTGTCTTGCCGGTGCCCGTGCGCGCACAGCCGAGCAAGTCCCGGCCTGCGAGCAGCAGGGGAATTGCCTGCTCCTGAATCGGCGTCGGCCTCGAGTAGCCCGCGTCGCACGCAGCGCGCTCGAGCGGCTCGATCAAACCGAGATCACCGAATGGTCCCCTTGAGATTAACGTGGCAGTGGTCACCGTCGGCGCTTCCTGGGCTCACGACGTCCCAGCGATACTTCGTGCGAGCCTTGCAGGAAGAAGCGCCGCTCTCGCTCGATCGGCGGGAGCTTGAACGTGCATTTCGAACTCTAGCATATCCGGAGCGGTTCCTCGCGCGAAGTCTCGCCACCACGCTTCATCGGCAGGTGATCTGTCGCGGGCCTGCAGCACATCCGCGACTGCTTCCATCTTCCTCCCGACACGCCGGTGAGTCTCGAGACCGGCACCGTCTCGTATGGTGCTTTTTCACGGCCGTCACTGGATCAGCACTTCTGTGACTGATTTCGTGGCTGAATCGCCGATTCGGCGAGTTCAGAACACGGCCGCGACTGGTGCGACGAGGCCGAGAAAAGCGCATGGGATGGAGTTCGGCTGGATTGCGCTCACGTTTCGGCGTCTATCGAACGGAGGTCAGGCCGCGCGACGAGCGTAGAAGCTGAGGAGCCCGCCGAGTCGCTGCGTTCGTTGAACCGGCACGCTGGACGAGATGATCGTCGGCCTCGGTCGGATCAGTCGGTTCCCGATCCCTTGATGCGTGCGCTCGCTGTTGTAGTGCGCGACGTACTCGACCAGCGCGTGGCGCAACGATCCGGCACCGAAGAAGATCATCCGATCGAGGCACTCGCTCTTGATCGACCGGACGACTCGCTCGGCGTAGGCGTTGCAGTTCGGCGCGCGCGGCGGACAGAGGATTGCTCGCACGCCGGCCGACTTGAGGACGTCTCTGAACGCCTCGCTGAACTTCTTGTCGCGGTCGAGGATCAGGAAGCGCTTTTTGACGAGGAATCCGGCCACGCAGTCGGTCAGGTTGCGTGCGACCTGCTTCATGAAGTCGTCGCCCGGGAACGGGGTGCTCCCGACGATCTCGACAGCACGGGTGGCGAGGTCAATCACGAAGAAGCTGTACCACGTCACGAGGCCGCGCATGGTCCAGACCTCTGTGGTGAAGAAGTCGGCGGCGGCGATCGTGCTGAACTGGGCGCGCAGGAACTGCCGCCAAGACGTGCGAAGTCGCCGCGAGGGCACAGGATCGATGCCGTGCTTCTTCAGGATGTTTCGGATCGTCGTCGGCGCGACGTGGTGGCCGAGGTGCGCGAGCGCGCCCACGATCCGGTCGTAGCCCCAAGTGAGGTTCTCACGGGCCATGCGCACGGCGAGCTCGGCGATCCTCTGCATCAGCTTCTTCCGACTCGTGCGCCGGCTCGGGAATGTCCACTTCTGAGCGATCAGTCGTCGGTGCCAGCGCAGAATCGTCTCCGGCGTGACGATGCTCGCAAACTGGTCGAGCAACCGACGGCCGAGCGCCATGCCCCGAACCGCGAGGCGGACCCGGTCGTCGTCGGTCAATCGGAGCCGTCGGCGGCCGAGCTGGCGCTTCAGGACTCGGTTCTCCTCCTGAAGGTACTCGAGGACCCGTTGCTGGTGGCGGTTGAGCCAGCCGGCGAGGACGACGGCAAGGACGCTGAGAATCGGGGGCATGGGGCGCGGGACGGTAGCGGCTTCCCTCCCGCGGTCGCGTACGTTGGTGCTGCGCGGTACTCGAGCTTGGTCGGGAACGCGGGCCGGTACGATCGCGGTCGCTCCGATGCACTACGACGAGTCGCTCCCGCCGCCCGACCTCGCACTCGACGTTCGGCGCCTCTGGTCGCTCTCCGACGCGCCGCAGGGGAGCGGCCGCGCGCCGCCCCGCCCCGTCGAGCGCGTGATCCCAGACGGACGGATGGAGCTGGTCGTCCACCTCGGCGACCGTTTCGCCGAGGTCGCGCACGATCGCGCCGAGGGACGCTTCCATACGGCGCGCCCGCAGCCGCGCGCGCTGCTGGCCGGCCAGATCGCCGGGCCTCTCTTCCTCCAGCCGGGGCGCGCGATCGACCTCTTCGCGATCCGCTTCGAGCCGTGGGGTGCGGCCGCGCTGCTCGGCGTCGACGCAGCGGCGCTCGCGGGGCGGATCGTGCCGCTCGACGACGTGGTCGGCGCGGCGGCGGGGGAGCTGGTCGACGCGCTCGCGGCCGCGCGCGGGGAGGCGGCTCGCGTCGACGCCGCCTCGCGCTGGCTGCGCGAGCGCGCGCGGCTCGGGTCGCCTCCTCGCGCTCCCGCGTGGCTCCACGCCGTGGTGCGCGCCGCTCAACGCGAGCCGGAGCGCCACACCGTCGCGACGCTCGTCGCGCTGGCGGGGAGCGGGCGGCGCGACCTCGACCGACGCTTTGCGCGCCACGTCGGCCTCGCGCCGAAGCCGTTCCTGCGCGTGGCGCGGGTGCAGCGGACGCTCGCGGCGCTCGAGGCGCGGCCGGACGCGTCGCTCGCCGTCGCGGCGCTGGCTCGCGGCTACTGCGACCAGGGCCATCTCACCCGCGACTTCGGCGCCGTGACCGGGACGACGCCCGCCCGCTTCCTGCGCGAGCGGCGCGGGCTCGAGACGCTGCTGCTCGACGCGGCGCCGCCCGCCGCCGCCTTCACTCCGTGCGCTTGAAGTCGAAGCGCTGCGGTGAGCTGCCGTCGATGTAGCTGATCTCGGCGGTGAGTTGTTCGTCGACGCGCTCGTAGCTGATCCGCTGCGGGTGGTCGTGGAACGGGTTCTCGAAGACGGCGCGCGACTCTTCGAGCTCGACGAGGGTGAACTCGGTCGCAGTCTTGCCGTTGGGCTGCGCGACGTAAAGGAGCCGGCCGTCCTTCTCCACGACGCGGAGGAACTCGAAGGCCGTCATCCGCCCGCCGCTCACCGTGCGCGACGTCCCGAGCATCGCGCCGCCCAACGGCTCGCTCCAGCGCTCCTCGATCGACGCTTTCCCACGCGTCCCTCTCCAGTTACCCGCCAGCCATGCGAGCGCGTCGGCCTTCTCCGCGACCGGCTCGCGCGGCTCGATCTGCTCGGGGCGGCGGTAGAGGCAGAGCCTCTCGGACGCGTACGGCCCGGTCGTCTTCATCGCCACGCGGAGCCCGTCGGCGACAGGGGTGAAGGTGTAGCTCGACTCCGTGACCACGCGCTTCTCCTTGCCCGGCGCATCGGTGCGCCACGTGGCGTGGAACGCGCCGTCGCGCCAGCGGCCGGTGTACGTCGTCTTGTTGTTGTTCTCCGTCACGGTCCGCTCGCTGCCGTCGAGCGAGAAGCGCTTCAGAGCCACGGAAGGGTCGCTGGAGCGCGGCCGCTCCAGCAAGAACGCCGCTTCCTCGAGACGAATCGTGAAAGTGGAGCCGTAGTTGGTGCCACGTTGTTCCGTGGTGCGGTCGGGCGTCAGGTCGCCGGCAAAGAGCCAGGTGCCAACGAGCGCCTCGGGCCCGGTCGCGCTCGCGGCCGGCGGTGGCGCTGGCGGCGCCGCTTGCGGCACGGTTCGGTGCGGGAGGGAAAGCGCGGCGCCGACGAGAGCGACAAGGAAGAGCGGGCCGAAGTTCATCGTGCGTCTCCGTTGAATCGACGGGGTGACGGTAGCGGCGACCGATCGCGCCCGATTGGACGAACGCGACGCGCCGCCGCGCCCGCCGGTTCGCTCCGCGCCCGACGAATCCGTTGGAGTCCGGTCCTGATCCCCGGAGAGGCGGGCGGGCGAAGGCCCGTCGCAGTCTGCGCTGCGTTCGTTCGCGGCCGGGCCCGCTCCCGCACGTCGCTGGAGCACGCCCCGGATGAAGATCCTCCTTCTCTACCCCAGCCTCGACGCGCCCGCGGGCAGCAAACACCGGATCGCGTCGCTCGCCGGCGTCGTGAAGGCGCGCGGCACGAGATGAACCGCTGGAGCATCGGGCAAACCAGCGCGACTCGAAGCGCCGGAGGACGCTGCTCCTCACCACGACATTCTGAGGCTCTCCATCGAGATCTCGACAGCGCGGAGGTGGAGATGGCCTCCGCGAGCAGTGGGTCACTGGTTTCGGCGCGCGTACTCGCATCGAGTGGACGTGCTTTTCTGGGGCGTTCCGCGCCACGAGATTCTGAACTTTCCGTTCGGGTTCTCGACACCGCGGGGATGCGCGGGTTGCCACGCGGCGTGGTTGTCAACCGTGCTCCTCACCACGACATTCTGAACTTTTCCGTCGACCTCTCGACAACCTGGGCATGGGAGTGAAGCAGGTCGTGGAGTGCGGAATACGCTCTGCCAGCGTCTCGTTGACTGTGTTCTAGAGGGATCACTGGCGGGAGTGAGTGACGGGGGCACCCGGACCTATTGGCCGTGTCGAGAGGTCGAACAGTAAGTTCAGAATGTCGTGGTGAAGAGCACGGCAGCAACCCACGCCGCAGCACCAACTCTCAGTCGCGCATCGGCGTCCTTGCGGACGGTATAGACACCAGCGAAGACGGTGAAGGTCGCAGTGAGGATGAATGCAAACAAAGAAGAGACGAGCAGTTCCTCGAGATGGTTCATCCGAGTAAGGAGTAATTCCAGCGAATCCGCCCCGTCGGCTCCGTTCGTCATCCTCCTGACGAGCCTCCCTCCACGTCCACTACCTCCGTGCCCGCAAGTCAGTCCAACGTCCGCGCATCAGTTGCGGCGGGCCGAGTCTACCGTACGGTGGCCAGCCACCGTCCATGGCCCGCCGTCAACTGCATGCGCTTGTTAGACACCAGAACCGAACTTCGGCCAAGCACCATCCTTCCGCCGGAGCGAACGACCCGAGGCCGGAAGTTGAGCGAGGCCACGGGACCGTGATAGGCCGAGCGGTCCACAACCGGATCGGTCGACCATCCTCGAGTCTGGGGCGTCGACGGGCACAACCGCACCACCGTGACGCGAGGCCACGGTCAGCGAACGAGGCCGAGCGAACGGTACGAGAGTACTTGCGCACCATCGACCAGCGTCGTGATGCCCTCCGCTCCCTGTCGGCCGTTCCACCGCCCTCTTTGAAAGACGGCCATGCGTGAGAGTACTGCGCGAGCTCAATGTCTTCGTCCACCGACGCCACCCTCCAAGGGACGCGGGGCGACGTGGCTCGGTCTTTCACAACGGCGCCCCGCGGCAGACCGGGCTGGTTGGTCTGCACGGCACGGCGCGGCGAGCACCGCCCTACCTACGGCCGCGGCCACCAACGCCACGGTTGAGCGTCGATCTCCAGGCACTTCCAAGTACCTTTCCATCCTGTGTGTCTAACGTCCGCGCATCACCTGCGGACGGCGCCACGTCCACCGCGCGGCGGACCGCAACCGTTCCGCGCCGGCCGTCAGGTGCATGCGCATGTTAGCAAGCGTTACGGTACGGTCGGGACACATAGGTGACACTTCGTTCCGGGGACATGGGTGACAGTTTTCCGCAACCTCTCCGGCTTCCCTCAAGGAGCCGGCGGTGCCCTG